>Ga0207952_1000956_pt1 | contig 15594 bp, 18 predicted proteins | sample SubbioR12Aug_8Ca_FD_184831 | JGI IMG/M metagenome (GOLD analysis project Ga0207952, IMG submission 184831) | Serpentinite rock and fluid subsurface biosphere microbial communities from McLaughlin Reserve, California, USA - CR12Aug_8Ca (SPAdes) | ecosystem: Environmental > Terrestrial > Deep...
GGTGCACCTGCCTATGGTCCTCGGGAGGCCGTTGATTATCAGCCTCTCCATTATGTAGGGCATGTCGAAGTTGTTCAGGTTGTAGCCCGTTATTATGTCGGGGTTGTAGGCGTCCACGATTTTGAGGAACTCCTGGAGCATCTCGGCCTCGTCCGTGAAAGAGTGGACACCGTCCGCCCTCTTCGTCGGCTTCGCGACCAGAACCTCCGTGCTCTTGCCGCCGTGGTCCGGTAGGAAGGCGAAGCTTATCATTATTATCGGGTCCTTCTTGGCGTCCGGCAGGCCCTCAGGCGTCGATATCTCTATGTCGACCGCCATGACCTTCAGGGTCGACGGCATCTCGCCGGCCGGCTCCATGCTGACCAGCTCGACCGTGCGGTCCGACTTCACTATGCTGGTACTAACAGGGTTCCCCCTGACCCTGTACCACCTCATGCCGTGGAGGTCCTTGTCCGCCATGTACCTGTACTTGAAAAGTATGTCCGCCTCGAATATCTTCTTGGCGAGCCCCTCCTTCCATATCTCGTCCCTCATGTCCTTCACCTTCGACGGGTCCTTGCCGGTTATCTTCAGGACTTTTGTCGTGGTCTCGCTGTATCCGAAGGGCAGGAACCTGTCGACCTCCTCTATAGAGGCTATCTGGTCCGGGAATCTCCTCTTCAAGAAATCCCTGAGGTTCTCCTCCTCGCCCTGCATGGGAAGCACGTAGTAATACGGGCTGAACCCCCTCACGAGTATGCAGGCCGTCTTCTTGTCGTCGCAGCGGCCGAATATCCTGACGACCGGGCTGTTCTCGAGCATTATGTAGTCTATGTCCATTATCTGCATGTTGAACTCGGACATGGTGAGAAGTAAGCCGACCAATTACTTATAGTTTCCCGGAATTTCTGGAATTTAGTTGAAATCTATCTTTTTAGCCTCGCGAGTCCTGAGGTTCACGGACCAGAACACAGGGTTACCCACGAAGCTCCCCAAAGAGATTATGGTGGTTCCCTTGTAGTTCATGGAGCTGGGCTCGTGGAAATGCCCTACGACGGCTATGTCCGGAACCTGAGATAGGAACATCTTTTCGTCGTCTAAGTTGGACGTCTGGTCGAACGTCGGGGATAGGTGCCTCTTCTTCAGCATCTGGAGCAGCGTGTTCTCCGCCGAAGCCTTGAACTTCTCCTTGTACCTCTGGAACATGGAGCCGTGCGACATGAGTATCTTGACGCCCGAGACCTCGACCATCACGGGATCGGGGAGCTGTGCGCCCTTCTCCTCGTCCAGGTGGCCCCTGAGCACCATCACCTTGATGTTCTCGGGGAAGATCTTCAAAAATTCCTCTGTGTCCTCCTCCCTCGAGGATATGTCGCCCAGCACGAACACGACCGTGTCCTCCTTGATCTTCTTGAGGTACTCGCCGAGCTTCTCGAAGTTGTACCGCATGAAGGCTCCGTCGTCCATGTGTATGTCGGAGATGAACATGCAGGTCACGTCCTTGTCCGCCGCCGGCGCCCTGACCTGGAGCGGTATGTCCGGGTAGACTATCTTGATCGCCCTGTTCTCGGAGAAGTCCTCGTTGTCGCACACTATGCCCACCACCTCGTCCTCCACCAGGTACCCGAACTCCCCCTCGAGAGCGTCCGAGATGAAGACCGTGGTAGAGCCGGTCGGGTCCTCCACTACCAGGCTCCTGTCCCCCGGGCTGACCTCCCTTACCATTGCAATTATCGAAAATGCCTTGTTCTCCGGCCTTATCCTGTTTATCGACAGCAGGTTTACGAGCTCGGACTTCTTGGAGAGGATCTCGGAGGCCTTCTCGTACCTTTTTGCGAACATGTCCGCCATTTCTCCCGTCCCCAGGTCCCTCTTCTTCCTGAGGTAGCTCCCTATCACCCTGACCTTCGGGCTCATGCTTGAAAATATCCTGTCGACGTCCTGCCTGCCCACGAAGGGCTTCTCCAGCTTTCCCGGGGCGAGGGCGAGGAACTCCCGGACCGCTTCGGGGTTCGCCTCGAAATATTGCAGCGCGTCCATCCCGAGCTGATATCCGGCGGACATGAAGCTCTTGACTATCTCGTTCCTGTCCATAGTCTGAGAATCGCTGCCTGTCTATATACGGTTTTTCCCCGGAGCCGGAATCGGGCTGTAGGGTATCTCACTTCTTCAAAACGTAGACTGTGAGGCCGGTCCTGTCTTCTATCTTTGAGTGGGGAAGTTCTATGGCCTGAATCTTCTCCGTTTGGATGAGCTCGTTTAGGTATTTCTGTACGGTGTTCCAACTGACTTGTTTGTTGACCTCCTTTGAGATAACTCTCGTGAGTGTGGAGGTGGTCATTGGAGTTTGAGATCCCATAAGGGCGTTCATCAAATTCGACTGGATTGTCTCCCTTACGTTGGGACGCCCGCGCTTCATCATAATCCTACATCCAGTTTTGGGGTTTAAATCTTTTTTGCAAAGGTTCTAAAACGTCCGACAACTATCTGCGAACTTTTTTACCATTATAGGCATAGACGAGGTGCGCCGAAAAACTCAATCAAAAAACATCCGTAAAAATCATGTTTTAAGTCAAAAAACAAAAATTGTTTTTATCACACTGTTATTATATTATATATTATCTTTTAGAAGAAGAAAGAAGAAGAAGAGGTCGAAGTCGGTGTATGTATACTGGAACTTTGATCTAAGATATCATTCTAAGTCATTATGTAGTTGGAAAGAGCATTCTAAGTCATAAAAAGACATAAATACCATCTAAAACAACCAGTTGAACATGCCGAAGATAGTAATACAACCATATACCATAAACATGGCGGTCAAACTTCTACAGGAGTCGCAGTTCCCACTAACGATAGAGCAGTGGAGGAAGCATCTTTCCAAGAAAATCTATCCGGAGATGACGGACGAGGACATAGGGAAGAAGAAGGGCGTGAGCTGGAACACCATGAGGTCGATAGCCGTTCAGCTGATTAACAATAGAATCATAGAGCCCGTCCACACAGGCAAGATGGTTCTTTACAGGATAAGGCCCGTCTAGTTTTAGATAATTCTAAAGCCAGAAACTTCATAGAAAACCAGTCAGATGTGCATCAGGCCGTGGTTCATCATGAACCTCTTGATTACGGCCCTTACCGACTGCTCGAGCCCCTTCACCGGATGGTAGCTCGCCGGGTTCGACCTCTCGACCTTCTCGAGCAGTCCCACAGAGACGAGGAAGTCGACCCTCTTCCTGAGAGCCTCCATCCCAATCGGGATTCTGTGCACGTTCTTCATGTCCATGTAGAGGAGCGAGAAGACATGCGGTTGGGTGTCGTTCGGAAAGGCGAGCCCGGTGGCGTAGAATTTTCTCAAAATTTGGATGTTGATGAAGTCCAGGGTCTCCGCGAAACCCATGATTTTATCCACAATCTGCTGGTTCGAACCCAACATCGTCCTTTGGTCGGCCGTTTTTGAAAAGGTGGGTTCAGACATGTTAACCGGGAATAAGATATTGTCTTGGTGGTATAAAAACTGTTTCTATGTTACAGAGACTGATTTGGTAAACTGTCATACACACCGCTGTAGGAACGTCCACGTGGTTTTTTCTTATAACTCGGCTGCATGTAATTCGCAGAATTTTCCCTTATTTTTTTTAAGACGGCCTCGGGAGAGTTGTCGTTGACGTAGAACCTGGAAAAGAAAGGTCCCATCTCGAAACATCCGATGCTTTTGTAATCCAGGCTGATTTTAAGCAGGAGCTCCCCGGCGTTCATCTTGGTCCTGACACGTATCGTGGTGTATATGGTGTTGTCAATCGGCTTTTCCCGGAAAAAATTGAAATATTCCTTCCTGAACACCGGGTCCTTGGATTCCAGGACACGCTCCACGTCATACACGATTCCGTTCGGGGTCTTGCCGTCCACAAAGGGCTTGGTGGTTAGGCTGAAAACTCTGGGCTCCCGGTCCACGTAAGATTCCATTATCCTAAGGAAGTACAGACGGTTAAATATTGATTACGCGGGCGCGCCGACTTCCTGAATAAGGCTGATTATCCTGGCGTCCGAGTGGCCCCTTCGGACCGAAATTATCGCTGCGTTGCCCTCCGGGAACCTGCCGGGGTTCACGAGCTTGGTACTGCCCAGATCGTCCACTCCCCTGGCCTCGTGGATGTGGGCGCTTATCGCAACCTCCGGCCTCTTGCTTTCTATGAACTTCCTCACGGCCTCGGACCCGACGTGCGCGCCGCTGAATATCTTGTCCACGACGGTCCTCGCCGGGGGCATGTGGGTCACCTGCACCCTGGCCTCGGCATCCTTCACGTCCTCGTAGGCCTTGATCAGGCCCAGCTCTATCTCGCCGTCCGCCGGCTCGAAAAGCGTGTTGAATGGGGTCCTCGCCCCTCCGTAGCCGTAGAAGCCGACCCCGTTTATCGTCTTGCCCCTCCCATGGACGCTGATGCCCTTCCTCTCGAGGTAGGGGGACACGTCCTTGTCCCAGCTCCCCGGCACGCACACGATCGGCTTGCCCAGGGCCTCCAGTTCGGCCACAATTATCTTCGCCACGTCCACCCGGGTGAAGCCCTTCGGGAGGTTTAGGTCCGTGAAGTCCCCCGGGAAGGCCACGACGTCGAAGTCGTGCTCCTTCACGGCGTCGATGAGCTTCATGAGGTTCTCTATGTCGTTGTGCACGCAGGCCAGGGCCAGTATTTCCATTAAGTGAATTTACCGTCGTCGGGACTTAAACTAATTTGCTAGCGGCGACAAGTATTTTCGATGGTAGATTCGAGGAAGAAGGGCTATCGGGTGGAGAGCAAGATACGCAGGATGTTCGAGGACGCCGGCTGGAGGGTCCTGAGGTCCGGGGCGTCTCTCGGGGAGTCGGACCTGATATGCTTCAAGAACGGCAGCTGCATAATGCTGCAGGTGAAGGCGACGGCGAAGAAGAGGTTCTACTTCAACGAGTACATGGAGAAGATGCTGGAGGGGTTCGAGTTCTACCTGGTAGTGGACTTCGGCTACGGGAAGATACGCGTCATGCATCCCCAGAAGGTCGTCGTGCCCGAGGACGGCATAGACGTCAAGGCGTTCCTCAGCCTCGGCCGCTAGTTTCGGCCACGCTAATAAGTTTTCGACGCGATAACTAGGTTAGATGCCATCGCACTTCAGAACGTCACAGATCACCGGTTCACACGTCACACGTCAGCGGGAAGCAGAATCAAAAGTCACGGGTTTCACAGGGGTAAAAAATCATGGTAAAGCTAGCACAATCGACGATAAAATATCTCATAGAGGCAGAGTTTGAGACGGAAGGTATTGTGGAGAAGCCGGACATAATCGGCGCCATATTCGGCCAGACCGAGGGCCTTCTGGGCTCGGACCTCGAGCTCAGGGAGCTTCAGAGGACCGGCAGGATAGGCAGGATAGACGTCGACGTCGTTTCTTCGGGCGGAAAGAGCAAGGGCAGCATATCCATACCAACCAGCCTGGACAATTCAGAGACCGCCCTGATAGCGGCGGCGCTCGAGACCATAGAGAGGATCGGGCCCTGCGACTCGGTTGTGAAGCTAGTGGCCCTCAAGGACGTCCGCTCCATGAAGAGGGAGTTCGTCATGGACAGGGCCAAGGAGATAATGCAGTGGCTCGCCGGGGAGTCGGCGCCGAACTCGATAAACATGTCCGAGACCATCAAGGAGTCCTTCAGGACGGCCCAACTGCAGCAGTACGACGGGCTGCCATGCGGGCCGGACACGCTGGGGTCGGACGAGATAATCATTGTGGAGGGCAGGGCGGACGTCATCAACCTCCTGAAAAACGGGATCAAGAACGCCATAGCGATGGACGGGAACAGGATACCCAAGGCCATAGTCAGGCTCTCGAAGGAGAAGCTTACGACGCTCTTTGTGGACGGCGACAGGGGAGGCGAGCTGATAATCAAGGAGTTCATGCAGCTCGGCGAGCTGGATTACATCGTGCAGGCGCCCCCTGGGAAGGAGGTCGAGGAGCTGACGAAGAAGGAGATCTTCAAGACGCTGAGGGAGAAGCAAACGATAGAGGAGTACAAGTCGCAGCCGAAGGCAAGGGAGCTCAAGGAGTTCCTATTTCCCCAGACGGCCCCGTAGCTATCTCAGCTTCGACTCGTGCAGAACCTTGTATTTCGGCCCCCTGCCGGTCAGGACGCTCTTGACCAGGCAGATCGAGCCGACCTCGAAGTATTTCCTAACTTTCAGGTCGGACACGTTCTTCACGATGAAGTCCCGGTTGCCGACCTTCCTGACCCTCGCTATGGTCAGGTGGCACGGGTGGGACTCGCCGCCGACCGAGGAGACCACGGCCTTCCTGAGGCTTTCCAACTCGTCCCCGCTGCTTGCGACGCCGAGGGCGATTACTCGTATGTGCTCCCCATTCGGAATCAAAACAACGCCCTCTATCTTGGCCGTGAAGCTAGGCAGGCTGCCGCATATCCTGTCCATGTCGGCCACTATCTCCGGCACGCTGTCCTCCCTCACGTTCCCCAGGAAGGAGAGGCTGACATGCAGGTTCTTGCCTTCGACCGCCTTCATCTCCATGGGCATCCTCCCGAGCGCTCCCTGGACGTCGGCGATGTCCCGTTTCACCTCTTCCGGGACCATTATTCCTATAAAAAGGCGCGCCATGATTAGAATTGCCCCAAAAGGTTATTATAATCGAAGAAACCAATACTTGTTAGGTTGAATTAAATGGATCAAAAAGTACGCGCTGGTGACATAGTCGGCAAGGCTATAATCAGTGAAGAGACCGGTCGCAAGTTCGGCATCGTCAGCAACATAGATTTCATCACAGAGAGCGGGGAGCTCCTCAACTTGATAATTGAGCAGCCCACGAAGCACCTCTCCGATCTCAATCTGAAGCAGGACGACAAAGGCAGGCTATTGGTTCCTTTCGCTGCGGTAAAGTCCATAGGCGACTTCGTCATCGTGAGCGAAAACGAGCTAATCTGAGTCAGACCCAGAAGGCGTCTACCTCATCTGCTCTCCAATTTTGGATTATACCCGTAGACTTGTCTCTGGAGTTTTTGCACAGGATGCCGGTCCAGGCTATGTTGACGCCGTTGTCGCCGGCGTACCTCTCCGGGACTACGAGGCATCTCACCCCCCTGTCCTCGCACATCATCCCCATCATCTCCTGGAGCCTCTTGTTCGCGGCGACCCCGCCCACCAGGAGCACCTCCTCCTTCTCGGTGTGGGCCACGGCCCTCTCCACAACCTCCGTGAGCATCGCAAAACAGGTCTCCTGCAGGGAGTAGCACAGGTCCTCCAGCGCAGCTCCCTCCGCCCTCTTCTTCAGGGCCTCCGTCAGTATCCCGGTGAAGCTCAGGTCCATGCCTTTAACGACATATGGAAGCTCGACGTAGCTCCCGGTCGCCATCTTCTCGACCTCGGGCCCGCCGGGCATCTTCATCCTGGTCTCCCTCGCGAACACGTCGAGCGCGTTGCCGACCGGTATGTCCTCCGACTCGCCGAACACCCTGTAAACGCCGTCGACGTGGGCGAGTATCTGCGTGTTGCCCCCTGAAAGGTACACGACCACTGGGTCCTCGCAGCCGGTCATTTTCTTCCCGATCTCTATGTGCGCCACCGCGTGGTTGACGCCCACGAGCGGCTTCCTGTGCCTCGCCGCCAGGTACCTCGCGACCGAGGACCCGACCATCAGGGCGTTCGGTATCCCCGGGCCCCTCGAAAAAGAGAACACGTCGATCTTTTCCATGTCTATCTTTTTCAGGATCCCGGCGGCGACCCTTTCATGGTGGGCCGCCAGGTCGTTCGGCACGAATCCGGAGCCGAGGGCCGGCACGTGCATGTCGCGCTCCTCGAAAATTATTCTTCCCTTTTCATCGACCACGCCGACTCCGAAGGTGTGCGCGGTCGCCTCTATACCGAGTGATATCATAATTAATGTTTGTAAAACAAGCTAAAATTATGCCAGAATACGGCCCGATTGCAATAATGACAGTTATCGTGGCGATAGGTTCGATAGCAGCAGTGGAAGTCAAGAGAAAATCAATGTCATACCGCATGCGAGTAGACCAACTAAACAGCATGGGGATAGACCAGGAGGCGTTCTTCTACAAGAAGAACATAGGAAGGTTCCCGCACAAGTCGATGTCCACAGAAGACATAATGTACGCGAATAGTTTTTACTAAAACAAAGTATAAACCCTTCCGCAGGAAGTTATTCTCGATGAAGGTAGACGAGCTTTCCAAGTACGGTGTGTCGGAGTTCTACATACAGAAGCTGAAGGAGGAGAGGGTCGAGGAGCTCTATCCGCCGCAGGCGGACATCGTGCGAAGGGACATGCTATCCGAGAGGAACCTCGTCATATCTATACCCACTGCGGGTGGGAAGACCCTCATGGCGGCCCTCGCCATAATAAAGAAATTTTCGGAGAGAAAATGCAAGGCGATATACATAGCGCCCCTCGTGGCGCTCGCCAGCGAGAAGTACGATTATTTCAAGGAAGTATTCGGGTCGAAGCACAAAGTTGCGCTCTCGGTGGGTGATCTGGACTCCGGGGACCCGTGGCTCGCGGAGAGGGACATCATAGTGTGCACGACAGAGAAGTTGGACTCGCTCACGAGGCACAACGCCCCTTGGCTGTCGCAGGTCGGTCTGATAATAGTGGACGAGATCCATCTTTTGAACGACTCGTACAGGGGGCCCACGCTCGAGGTCCTTCTGACGAAGCTGAGGGAGTCCGTGCCGAAGGCGCAGATACTGGGACTGTCCGCGACCATAAGCAACTCCAAGGAGCTCGCGGAATGGCTGAACGCGAATCTTGTTGTCAGCGACTTCAGGCCGGTCAAGCTGCACGAAGGGATAGCGCAGAATAATAAAATCCAATTCCTATCACACAAGACGTACCCCATGGACTCGGAGATGGAGACCGAGAACGCCATAATGCACGACACCATAAGGATGAAGAAGCAGGCGCTGTTCTTCTTGTCTTCCAGGAGGAACGCGGAGAGCCTCGCGGAGAAGCTGGCCGCGACGACCGGGAAATTAATTTCAAACGACGAGAGAACGAAGCTCGCGGGAATGGCGGAAAGCATAGTGAACGTTTTGGAGTCCCCGACCAAGCAGTGCAACCGGCTGGCGTTCTGCATAAGGCACGGGTCGGCGTTCCACCACGCCGGTCTCGTGAGCAAGCAGAAGAGGATAATAGAAAACGGTTTCCGCGAGGGTCTGATAAAAGTCATAACTTCCACGCCCACGCTTGCGATGGGGGTGAACCTGCCGGCGTTCAGGGTCGTAATCAGAGACACGAAGAGGTTCTACGCCGGCATCGGGTCATCCTACATACCGGTGATGGAATACAAGCAGATGAGCGGGAGGGCGGGGAGGCCGAAGTACGACGAGTTCGGGGAGGCGATACTAATTGCGAAGTCCGAGGACGAGGCGTCGGATTTGATGGAGCGCTTCATACAGGGCGACGTGGAGGAGATAAGGTCGAAGCTGGCAGTCGAGCCGGTCCTAAGGATGCACGCGCTCGCGCTTATCGCGAGCAACTTCGTCAACAGCGAGGCGTCGCTCATGAACTTCTTCTCGAAGACTTTCTACTCGTTCCAGTACGGGGACAACACGGCGATAGAGGAGAAGATAGTCGACATACTGGGACAGCTAGTCGAATGGGAGTTCATCGAGTACTCCAAGGACAAGATATTTCCGACGAGGCTCGGAAGGAAGGTATCGGAGCTCTACATAGACCCACAGACCGCCCATCGTTTCGCGGAGAATTTGAAAGTGGCGGCCGGCAAGGAGCACAACTACTTCAGCTTCCTGCACGCGATATGCAGCGCGAAGGAGATGTCGCCAAAGCTCTCGCCTAAGACGACCGAGTTCGCGGAGATTGCGGGTATGATAGCGGAGAAGGAAAGTTTGTTTTTGGAAAAGGTGCCGGAGGAATGGGACTTCGAGTTCGACGACTTCGTGAGGTCCTTGAAGACCACGACGCTTTTCGAGTCCTGGATGAACGAGGAGTCCGACGACAAGATACTCACGGAGTACAGGGTCGCCCCCGGGGAGATGAGGAACAGGCTCGACACGACAGACTGGCTCGTGTATTCAATGCAGGAGATAGGGCTGCTGCTCGGGCACAAGGAGATGCTGAACGAGGTCAGGAAGCTCAGGGTCAGGCTCAGGTACGGAATTAGGGAGGAACTGATACCACTTGTGAGGTTGGACCAGGTCGGAAGGCTCAGGGCGAGGCGCCTCTACAAGTCGGGATTCAAGTCCCTCGACGACCTTAGGAAGGCCACACAGGAGTCCATATCGAAAGTAGTCGGGCCGAAGGTGGCGGCTTCGATAAAGAAGCAGGTGGGTGCCGCAAGGATCGTCAGCAGGAAGCAGGAGATATTCCCGGATGAGCTCCTCTCCGACAAGGAGAGGCTTGAAAACTCCCTCTAGATGGAATCGGATAAAAAAGAAGTGGGGTCGCTGGGATTTGAACCCAGGTCTCAAGCACCCGAGGCTCGAAGCCTAACCAAGCTAGCCGACAACCCCCTTCAATAGAATTCACTCGGTTCGGATAAATTTAAACCTCAGACCTTCCTGGCGAAGGTCAGGAACCCGGTGTGCATCATGCCCATGGTCTTCGGCCTAACGGTCTTCGTCGACTGCCACTCCCTCTCTATGTTCTCTATGATCTTGAAGTTGCCAAAGCCGGCCTTCTTCAGCGACCTCACGATCTTCAGCAGGTGGTCGATCGTGGGGGAGTATATGACGAGCCAGCCGCCGAGCTTGAGGGCCTTGTGGGCGTGCTTCACGGCCAGGCTCGAGTTCTTCAGGTCGAGCATCACCAGGTCGGCGTTCTTCTCCTGTATGCCCTTCGTCACGTCCCTGTTCTTTATCTTCACGTTCCAAACGTCGGCCGACCTTATGTTGCTCTTCGCTATCTCGAAGAACTCCTTGTCCGCCTCGTAGGTCACGACTATGCTCTTCGGGAGGAGTTTCGAGATGAATATCGAGAAGTATCCGGTCCCGGTCCCGGCGTCCACGATGAGGCTGTCCGGGTCTATACCGGTGTTCGCTATTATTGACGCTATGTCCTTCGGCAGCATGACCTGCGCCGACCTCTTGACGCGCTTCCTCAAAACGTCTATGAGGTTCGGCTTCAGAACTGCGAACACCTTGCCGGTGCTGGTTTTGACCTTGCTGCCGAAGACCATCTTCTTTATCTCGGACAGGTCGACCCAGCCGTCGGACGTGTTCACCTTCTCGTCGGATATCTGGAACACGTGCGACGAGTCTTCCGACATTAAGAGGACCAGGTCGCCTTTTTTCATGGAATCATCTGTTACTAATCTCTTCTTCTAGATTATGTAGTTGCCTTATCCTCTTCCAGGTGAGCGGGTGGGTGCGGAAGATCTCGGACAGCCTGGACCACGCGTTTTTCTTCTCCCATAGGATGGCGCTCCTGACCTCGTCCTTGGTTATGTGGAGGTCGGAGAACTCGTTTGAGAAGTGGGAGACCTCGAACCTGGAGGTGTACGGGTCCGCTATGAAGAACGATCTGGCGGCGGAGTTGAACTCCGTCTTGCTGAGGCCGAGGCCGTACGTTATCTTCGAGAGCGCGCTCGCGAGGTGAGCCGGGTCGGAGTTCAGCCCGCCGAACCTGTCCGCGTAATATTCCCTCATTCTGGAGAAGAACATGACGAGGAGGTTCGTCACAAAATAAACCACCCATGCCGCTATACCGACCAGTATGAGGTATCCGAGGTCCCTCTTCTCCCCACCCTTCGGCGCGAACACCAGGAACCTCGCCACGTAGAAGGCAATCATCGGTATGGCGGAAACTATGACCATGACGACCATGTCGTTGTGCTTCATGTGTCCCACCTCGTGCGCCAGCACTGCCTTGACCTCGTTCTCGTTCAGGTTCCTCATGAGACCGTTGGTGACGCACAGGTTCGCGGACCTGTTGGTGAGGCCGAACACGAAGGCGTTCGGGTTGCTGTCGTTTACTAGGAACATTTTCGGCGGCTTCAGGCCGTGCTTCTTGCATAGCTTGACGACGAAATCCTGCGCCCACCTATACTCTTCCTTTTTCATCTCGCGCATGTTGGTCGTAAACTTGATTATACGCGGTCCAATGAGCCATTGGACGATTAGCATCAAAACAACCAGACCCACGATCAAAAAGCCGCTCAGGTCGAAATAGAGACCCACCACGGCGAGCAGGCCGAACAGGAAACCAAAGACCAGGAGCATGGTCATGGTCATTGTGACAACTAAACCTAGGGGCATTATCATCGACCTAAAAGACTTGTAGCGCGGCTAGATAAAACTTTGACGTCACTTGCGCGAGGAAATTATTTCAGGTATTTTTTCAAGAGCGTCGGTCGGCATCATGCCGCATCCCCTGTCCTTCTCAGCAAGGTCCCCCGCCCTCCCGTTTATGTAGGCAGCGGCGCAGGACGCCTCGTACGCGGATAACTTGTCCTTCCTCCTTGCCATGAGGGCGCCGCATATGCCTGTCAGCATGTCGCCGAACCCGCCCTTGGTCATGTTCACGTTTCCCGTCTCGTTCAGGGACACTTTTTTGCCGTCTGACACGACGTCTGTCGGACCCTTCAAGAGGACTGTCGTTTCCATCTTTTCCGCCCATTCCTTCACGGTCTTGGCCCTGTCTGGAATCTTGATTGGAGGCTCAATCCCGGTCATGCCCGAGAATTCGTTCGAGTGTGGGGTCACCACGGCCTCTTTCCCGGACAATATTTTATTCTTGGGTCCGATGGCCCTCACGGCGTCCGCATCTATCACCATGGGGACGTCGAAGCCCTCTATGATGTCTATCACGGCCCTGTTCGTGGACTCCTTCCTCCAAAGCCCCGGCCCTATCACAAGCCCCGTGACCTTCATCTCCTTTGCGAAGTCCAGTATGAGGTCCAGATGGCGCCCCTCGAGAAAATTGCCCTCCAGAGGCATGCTAACGAACGTCGGGAAGAAGGTCGCCGTCACGTCCATCGCCCTCTTCGGTCCAGCAAAATAAACGGTGTCGCACCCCGACTTGAGGGCGGACATGCCTACCATGGCGGGGGCACCGGTGAACATCTCGCTGCCGGCCACGACGAGCAGTTTTCCGTATTCTCCCTTGTGGGAACTCGGGTCCCTGCGGGGGTAGGCTTTCCTAACTATCGACTGGGTCAGGGTTTCCATCAAAAGACAATTCGTCGCCCGAGTGGATAAATCCAATTGGCGGCCTCTCTTCGGGTCGGTATTGAAACCCTTTTAAACTGTACGTTCGGTATAGTTTCTATGCGCGCATACATAGTCTCCACGATGGTCGGAGTCTTTGCAGTGGACGAGAACAACAGGGTTCTGTCTTCCAAGGCCTTCCCGAAGGACCCGAGGGCAGCAGCCGAGAAGTTCAAGCTGTCTGAGATAGAGATGCTGGACGAGGAGCGCTTCGTGAGGGACGTTCTGGGAAAGAAGGGCTTCAGGGAGTTCATATTCGGTTATAGGAAGGCGGGCGTCAAGCACGTCGAGCCCAACAGCGCGGCCGAGCAGTTCGTGAAGGACAACGTGAGGAAGCTCGCGGTCGACGCGAAGATGTTCCAGAATCCGGCGGACCTCAACCAATTTTTGACCAAGGCCACGATAGAGCTGGCGAAGGTCCACATAAAGAAGTCCATACAGAGGGACAGCCTGGTGGTGCAGGCGAACGGCGCCCTCGAGGACCTTGACAAGTCGATCAACATCTACATGGAGAGGCTGCGCGAGTGGTACGGCCTGCACTTCCCTGAGATGGACAGGGCAGTCTCCGGTCACGAGAAGTTCGCCACTCTCGTCATGAAGTTCGGCGACAGGGAGAACGTCACGGACGCCGACCTGGATGGGTTGAAGAAGAACAGCATGGGCGCGGACCTGGAGGACGAGGACATCAGGATGATGCAGTCGTTCGCCGCAAGAATACTTGAGATGTACAAGCTGCGCGAGGAAATCGTCAGTTATGTTGAGGACATCCTGAAGAAGGTAGCCCCCAACCTGTTGGACGTTGCCGGGGTCTCCCTCGCAACCAAGATCATAGCGAAGTCCGGCGGACTCGCCAGGCTTTCCAGGATGCCGTCCTCCACGATACAGCTGATAGGGGCGGAGAAGGCGCTCTTCAGGTTCCTGAAGGGCAAGGGCAGGTCCCCGAGGCACGGGATGATATTCGGCCACCCATTGATACAGGGCGCCAGGGACGAGCACAGGGGCAAGCTCGCCAGGCTAGTCGCCTCCAAGATGTCCATCGCGGCGAAGCTCGACTACTACGGGAAGGAGTACAAGGGAGACAAGCTGAAGAAAGAGATGATGGAGAAGGCGAAGGTCATAGTCTCCTCGAAGGCCTGAGGTAGTTTTCATGAACATGATATCAGACGGGGTCTTCGTCGACCGCGGAGAGTTTTTCACGAGGAACATGGTGCCGGGGAGGAGGGTCTACGGCGAGGACCTGGTCCGAAGCCAGGGGGTAGAGTACAGGCGCTGGGACCACACCAGGAGCAAGCCCGCGGCCGCGCTGAAGAACGGGCTCAGGAACTTCCCGCTGCATGAGGGCATGAGGATACTGTACCTGGGAGTCGCGAGCGGCACCACGGCGTCGCATTTCTCGGACATAGTCGGCCCGGGAGGGATGATATACGGCGTCGACATAAGCCAGCGCGTACTCAGGCAGATAATACCGGTGGCGGAGGAGAGGGGGAACATAGCGCCGATACTTGGCGACACAAGGAAGCCGGAGGAGTACGCCGGCCTAGTCTTAGAGAAGGTAGACCTGGTGTTCGAGGACGTCGCGAGCGACGACCAGATCCCGATTTTGATAAGGAACTGCGACAGGTTCCTGAGGAGCGGCGGTCATGCTATAATATCGATAAAGTCCCAGAGCATCGACGTGGTGAAGAGCCCGAAGCAGGTCTACAGGGAGTGCATAGCGGAACTGGAGAAGAACTTCGAGATATTGGAGAAGGTCGAGCTCGACCCGCACGAGAAGCACCATCTAATGGTGGTTATGAGGAAGAAGTGACTGGAAGAGGCCCTTCCTATATTCCGTTCCTGTGACGGCGGACGCCAGTTTGAAGAAGTCCTCGCTCTTGTGCCTATCGTAGAACACCATCGGCGTCCTCGCGGCCTGGCTCTTCAGGAAGTCCTCGTCGTTTTTGACCACGGCGAGCACCGGCAGCTCCACGAGCTCGGCGATCTGGTCGACCGGCACCTCGAACCACTTGTTCACATGCCTGTTGACCAAGATTCCTATCGGATTCGAACCCGCCTTCAGGGCGGCATGTTTGAGCTTCATCGCGTCGGATATCGACGCCATCGTGGGGTTCACGACGATTATCACCTCGTCGCTCGCCCCCATCGCCCCGACAGCCTCCTTTCCAAGGCCCGGCGCGGAGTCCATGACCGCGAAGTCGAAGTCGCTGAACGTCTCCTTCACGTTCTCCTTTATCTTCGACAGGTTCGCATGCTCGTGGTCGAACATCCCGAGCGACGACGGTATCATAAACATGTTATACTGGGGGTGGAGGGCGTCTTCCAGCCTGTAGCCGTTCACGACGTGGTCGTTTATGGTGGTCTGCGGTATCACGCCGAACTCTACCGCCAGATGGGACGTGGTCATGT
>Ga0207952_1000958_pt1 | contig 15556 bp, 16 predicted proteins | sample SubbioR12Aug_8Ca_FD_184831 | JGI IMG/M metagenome (GOLD analysis project Ga0207952, IMG submission 184831) | Serpentinite rock and fluid subsurface biosphere microbial communities from McLaughlin Reserve, California, USA - CR12Aug_8Ca (SPAdes) | ecosystem: Environmental > Terrestrial > Deep...
TATGGTGTTGCCAAGACGATGGGTGGTAGAAAGGACATTTGCTTGGATAGGAAAATACAGGAGAATGAGCAAAGATTATGAGTATTGTCCGAAAACAAGTGAGACAATGATCTTTCTTTGCATGACAAGGACAATGGCAAGTAGATATGAATCAATTGCTTAAATTTTCAAACACTTTCTAAGCAACTTGTGCAAAAAAGCTGTAGGAGATTTTATTCCAAACTGAATTTTTGTCAATTTAAAATTTGAGGCATTCTAGTATGCCTTCTTAAGAAAGCCTTCTTTCCCAGGGAGATTTACCGGATCTTGCCCACGATGAGGTGATCGACTCGCGAAATACAGACCCCCTCACCAATCCCTCGATCTGTTCTATCGCCTGATGATCAGACGAGATATCAACATTCCTGCTTTAGCACATGTAACGATCGCAATTCACTCTCTAATGCCTGAGTATATTCCTCAATGGCCCTCCGCTTTTCTTCTGGATCAATGCTAGCATCACAGAAAATTCTGTCGATTTCCTCGACCAGAGTGAGGGGGAGAGGTTATGCAATGGTCTCAAATTGTTAATATTCCCTCTTAAGAAAGCCCTGTTTTGCAAGGGAAACGTACCGGTTTTTACCGACGATGAGGTGATCGATCAGGGGGATGCCGACCAGCTTTCCTACCTCCTCGAGCTGGCGAGTCATCTGGTAGTCGAGGGAGGAGGGAGTGGGGTCGCCTGAGGGGTGGTTGTGGGCGATGAGAAGCGAATGGGCCCGATGGTGGATGGCGGCGTGGAAGACTTCGCGGGGATGGAGGAGGAGGTTGGTGAGAGTCCCTTTGGAGAGGATTTCACGGTGGATGAGCCTTTGTTTGATGTCGCGCAAGACCAGGACGAGCATTTCGACGCTTTGCCCTTCGAGAAGAGGGCGAACGAGGGCATAGAGGGCGTCAGGGGAATCGATGAGTGGGGGCTCGCTTTCCTCTTTTTTGCTGATCAGGGCAAAGGCGGCTTTGAGCTGGATGGCTTTCGCTATTCCGATGCCTTTCACCTCCTGCAATTCGGCAAGGGTGGCGCGCGAGAGGGCTTCGAGAGAGGAAAAATGGGCGAGGAGATCAGCGGAAAGATCGAGAACGGAACGAGTTTTTGTGCCGGAGCCGAGAAGAATGGCGAGAAGCTCGATGGACGAGAGAGCGTCCACTCCGTAACGGATGAGCCTCTCGCGCGGGCGTTCGTGCAGAGGAAGTGATTTGAGCTGCATGAGGAAAATTGTATGCGACTGGATAAAAAAATCTCTACTTTTGTATTCTGTACCCCATGACTACGCTCGAAAGACAGGGAAGTACGATTGCGGCCACGCTACTCATCGCGGGGTGCTGCATCGGCGCGGGGATGCTGGGTTTGCCGGTCGTGGGCGCTTTGGCGGGATTCTTGCCGACCACGTTGGCGATGGTGATTGTCTACTTCTTTGCCACCATTACAGGTCTTTTGCTGGTCGAGGCGGCGCTTTGGTTTGACCACAAGGTTCACCTCCTTTCGTTGGCCCAATTTTCTCTGGGCAAGGCGGGGAAATGGATCACCTGGTCCTTTTTCCTCTTTCTTTTCTACTGCCTTTTTGTGGCCTATACGTCGGGTGGGGGAGATCTTGCAACCCAGTATCTTTCTGATGTGATGGGGAGAAACATTCCGCGAGAGGTAGGAATTTTTCTGACGGCGTTTTTAGTGGGCTTTTTTATCTATCTTGGCACTCATGCGGTGAGCTACATCAGCAGACTTTTCCTGTTCATTATGGCCCTCTCCTATGGCGCGCTGGTTGTTTTGGGTCTTCCCCACGTGCAAGGGTCTGAACTTCTCCACCGAGACTGGCCCTCTTCATTGGCTACCATTCCGATCCTCTTCATTTGCTTCGGCTACCAAAATATGATCCCAACGGTTCTCCACTATGTGAAGAAAAATGTCCGCTCGATCCGCTATGCGATTTTCTTTGGCAATTTGATCCCCTTCCTGGTCTATTCGCTTTGGAATTTTGTCATCCTCGGGATGCTTAAAGAGCCGACTCGCGAAACGCTAGCCAAAGTGGTCAACCAGGGAGAAATGGTGACGGGATTGCTCGAGGCGACAACACAATCGGAGTCGATCTTATTTTTTGCCAATGTTTTCTCCTCTTTTGCTCTCTTAACGCCGTTTCTTTTGTGTGCTCTTGCATTTGTCGATTTCCTCAAGGATGGACTTAGACATTTTCCTCCGTTCTTCCAGAGGGATTCGATTGCCTATGCTTTGGTTCTCATTCCTCCGACCCTGTTCTCCATCGTCCGCCCCCATCTCTTTCTATCTGCTTTGGGATTTGCGGGAGGATTCATCGATGCGGTTCTTTTCGGCATCCTTCCAGTATTGATTGTGTATGTGGGTCGTTATGTGAAACACAAGAAAGGTCCCTATATGGTGGCGGGAGGGAAACCTCTCCTTTTCGTTGTGCTTCTCTTCGCGCTGGCCGTGGTACTCTACCGGCTCACAGCCATGATCGGATAAAATTTTCAACCACCCACTCGCTAGAGAGCACCGAGAGCACTGAGGCGATCGAAGCGGTCGCGAGAAAATTTCTTTTCGCACGCGCCTTACGTGTGCTCTTTGATCTCTAGCGAGGTTTCCGAGCGGGCGGTTAAAATTCACATCAGCTGTGACATGAAATTGGCGAGTTTGCGCTCGAGATGATAGGGGATTTCAGCTTCGAGGAGAATGTCGTTCTCCTCATATTCGCAAGAAAGAACTCTCCCTTCACGCATCACTTCGGAGACGAGTGCATATTGGCTCTGGGGGAGACGGCAGCGCACTTTTTTTCGTAAAGAGGCCACTTCATGCATCATCTTTTCCATGAGCCGCTCAAAGCCTGTTTGATGAAGAGCCGAAATTTCAATGGTCTTGGGATATTTGAAGCGGACCCGGTCGATGAGGAGGCGCGAGGGACAGAGGTCCACTTTATTGAGGAGAGTGAGGATGGGGTGATTTAGGGCGCCGAGTTCTTTGAGAACTTCGTAGGTGGCTTCGGCTTGCTGAGGAGCGGTGGGGCTGCTGACGTCAATGAGATGCAGGAGGATGTCGGCGGAGAGAGCCTCTTCGAGGGTGCTTTTGAAGGCGGCGACGAGTTGGTGGGGAATCTTGCGGATGAAGCCGACGGTGTCGATGAGGAGAATTTTTTGTTTGTTGGGGAGAATGAACTGGCGCGTGGTGGTGTCGAGGGTGGCGAAGAGTTTGTCTTCAACAAGGACTTCGGCGTCGGTGAGGGCTTTAAGAAGAGTCGATTTGCCGACGTTGGTGTAGCCGATGATGGCAAAGGTGGGGATTCCGGTGCGCTCACGGGCTCTGCGCTGTGTTTGGCGGTATTTTTTGACCTCTTCGAGCTCGTTCTCCAGTTGCGAGATGCGCCGTTTGACAATCCGCTTGTCGATCTCGATCTGCTTTTCCCCCTCCCCTTTTACGGCCCCGCCGCTGGCGCCGCCGCTTCTTTGGCGGCTTAAGTGGGTCCACAGTCTGCGCAGGCGCGGGAGTTGATAGTGACAGCCGGCCAGTTCAATTTGAAGCCGGGCTTCACGCGTTTGGGCTCTTTGCGCAAAAACACCCAGGATGAGCTCGGTCCGATCGATGACCGGTTTCCCAATGGCTTTCTCGATGTTACGCTGTTGCTGGGGAGAAATTTCATCGTCAAACACGACGAGCTCCGAGCGGGTGTCTTCGGCGATTTGGCGGATCTCTTCGATTTTACCTGTGCCGAGAAAGGTGCCGGGATGAATTTCTCTGAGAGGGGCAGGTAATTTGTGGACGGGGACAAGGCCAAAGGTATCGGCAAGGCTTGCAAGCTCGCTGAGCTGCTCTTCGCATTGCCCTTTTTCCCCTGCGGGATAGGTACCGACGAGAAGGACCTTCTGCGCTTCGCCTCCCAGTTTTTCTAATCTTCCTTCGCTCATCGGTAATTGAACTCCATGGTAAGGCCGTCATATCCGAGCTGTACGTCGGGAGGGAGTTCCCGATTGGCTGTCTCGTAGTCGACCGAGTGGGAAAGGTGGGTGAGGCGCGTCTCTTCTGCCCCCACTTTATGGGCAAATTCCACTGCTTCTTCGAGAGTAAAGTGGATGCGCGAGGGGGCGGCTCTGAGCGCGCTGAGGACTAACTTTCGCACGCCGTGCAGAGCTTTAAAAATCGAGGCGTCATACTCGCGAATGTCCGAAACATAGGCAAAGTCGCCAATTCGAAAACCGTTCACTTTCATCCCGCCTTGAAAATAGCTCATGTAGCTAATCTTAACCCCAAGAAAATCAAGGACCCCCTCGTTTTTCTCGAGGACGTGAAGGTCGAGCTGGGCGGTCATCGAGCTGTCCGCGCCGAGGGGACGAAAAAGATAGAAGTAGCGCTTTTGCAAATCGGCACAGCTCTCTTTCGAGAGAAGACAGGGAAAAGACTTTTTCCTCTGAACGTTGAAGACCCGCAGTTCGTCAATGCCGGCGATATGGTCGTAGTGAGTGTGGGTGAGGAGAAGCCCGGTGGGGTTGTCAATTTTATGGGTGAGGGCTTGCTGCCGAAAATCGGGTCCGATGTCGATGAGAAGCGTTTGATCTGCCACAACAAGAACTCCGGCGGAACGGAGCCGTTTGTTTTTGGGAGAGGACGAGGTGCAGATAGGACAGCTGCATCCAACAACCGGGACTCCTGCCGAGGCGGCGGTCCCTGTAAATAAAAATTTTCCTAGCATATTTGGGCGGCTAGCTCCTTTCCTAGAAGGGCGTGGTAGAGTAGGCCGCGCGAGCCCAAGCCGGTAAAGATCCATGTGCGGGGGGCGATCTTTTCTACCATCGGTTGGTATCCCTCTTTACGGGTAAGCCGCATGCCGGAGCGCATTTCCACGATTTCAAAGCGGGCAGCGGGAGGATAAAAGAGGGCCACTTTGGAAAGAAGTTCCTTAGCCAGTTCTGGGTTGGGCTCTGGAGTGTGTTCGTAGGTAGAACCCACCTGGCAAAGATGGGGGTTTTCTGTGGGCGTGATGTGCCCTTGTGAGACGAGACTAAAGGGAAGGGGATTATCCCACTTGCAGAGGAGGGTCTGTCCCCACGTGGCTTTGAGCGGAAGGTGAGGGTAAAAGGAAAGAATCTCAGACCCTGCCGCCAAAACGGTGGCATCTGCAGGAGGCAAAGCGGTAGGAGACAGTGACTCACTTCGCAATTGCACTCCCCTGCTTGCACATGCTCTCCATAGCCCTTCTAGATAAAGGCGAGAATACACCGTGAGGCCACTTTCAATCCAGAGTCCGGGACCAAACTCTGAAGTGTCTTGCCATACGGCGAGGGAGCGGGGCGTGCAAAAATCTTTTCGCTGTTCTTCGGAAAGGGCGGGACGGAAAATCCCAGGCGGCCCCATCACAGGAGCTCTCAGCGCCTCTTCCGAAATCTTAAGGAGCTGGCGTGTCTCTTCCATCCCCTCTTCGGCTCGCCAAGACAAATGGGCTCTCTTTCCAGGAAACGGGTGGAGAAGTCCAGTCGAGACACCCGATGCGCCCCCGCCAATCCCTTGCGGATCGTACAGGGTCACCAATGCCCCACTCTGGCTTAAATGCCACGCGGCGCTCAAACCTGCAAAACCTGCTCCGACAACTGTGATTTTCATGGGGAAATACTACAAGAATGGTTATCCTCTTGTCATGCATAAAGTTTGTCCTCTCTTAGGTCCTGATTCGATTTATAACTACATGGTTCAGCCCTATATCGAAGGGGCGGAGCGGATCAACCGAGCCTTTTCTGGAATTGACGATACTGTTTTTGGTATGCCTTCTTTATCGCTCAAACAAAGGATTTTCTCCCTTATCCAAGGTCTCGTTCTCATGATTCCCTTAGTCAACACAATCGTATGGCTTGCCGTCCAACGATTTTGCACGCACGACCGCCTGGCAGATCCTAGCGAGTTTTGTAGAAATAAGCAGGTCGAATGATGGGGGTTCCTTTCCCTCCTCGCGCTTGTGTTCTTTCGTAGACAATTTGGATCGCAACGCCCACGCAGCGGGCCAGACCAAAAAGAACAGTAAAATATTCTGGATAGGGAAATCCTGCAGCGGAGAGCATCGTGCCGGTGATTGCATCGACGTTGGGGTAGGGATCGGAAATTTTTGGATTCTCTTTTAAGACTTTTGCCCCCTCTGTACGCAAAAGTTGGGCGATTTTGACCAACGGATGATTGGGGAAATGTTTCTGGCAATATTGATAGCAAATGGCCGCCCGAGAATCTTCTGCACGGAGCACGGCATGGCCAAATCCATACACCAGTTCCCCTTCTGCTAATTTTCTCCGGATCAACATCTCCACAGCCGCAGGGGTGGCGTTTGCACCCACCTCTTTGAGAACCTGATTTACAAATTCAAGGCAATCTTGGTTGGCCCGTCCATGACGCGGTCCCGCCAGCGCGGTCATCGCCGCAGCAAGAGCCCCATACATCGGCTCCAATCCTGACGCTACCGCCTTCCCCACAAAGGTCGACAAATTCCCTCCTCCGTGATCTAGGCTGATGATTTGGAACAGACGCATTGCCGAAACCAGTTCCTCCGATTTCGGAGAGGGAGGCGCCAACATGTGGACAAAATTTTCGATATACCCAAGCTCTGGCTTGGGAGACGGTGTTGCACCCCAACCTGCATGGCTATTGATCATCGTCGCAGCAATCTGCGGCAATTTCGCGATCACGCTGAGGCAATCTTCCTCGTAATCTTCCGCCCCCTCATACATCCCCGCAATCAAAAGGGACGCCGCAAACACATCCATCGACCGTCCTGTGTGGGGCAGCGCCTCGATGTGGGCAATCGTCTCCTCTTTGCACAAAGCCCGTTTCTTTAGCTCCCCGCCAAATGCCGCCACTTGCGCTGTATTTCCCATCTCGCCATAAAACAAAAGATAGATCACTTCGAGAGGATCTTTAGCCGCCAGCTCCGCCACCGGACGCCCCACGTAGAAAAGCCCCTTTTGCGGATCGACATAAGAGGTCGTGCAGTAGCCCACCGGCACGCCGCGCAGCCCCGTCTCCAAACTCTCCCTCGTCACCTCGAACAGTACACCCTCTCTCATCCCTTCCTCAAAAGATGCGCCACCAAATCTCTTTCTTCTCTTAGCTCTTTTTGTGTGATCTCCAATTTCTTTTGCAAGAACGAACCGATCTCCAACCCCGGAACAATTTCCCAATCTCCCTTGCCCCTAGATCTGCAAGGAAACGAGAAAACCAGATCAGGATCCACGCCATACGGGTTTCCTGTCGCAGGAACACATGCCGAAAACCACGTCCCCTTTGGCGTTGGCGTCACAATCTCCCGCATTGAAGACAAAGCGGCATTGGCCGCCGACGCCGCCGACGATTTCCCCCGCGCTGCAATCACCTCGGCCCCCCGCTTTTGAATCTTGGAAATAAACTCCCCCTCCAACCACTTCCGATCGCCGATCGCCTCCTCCGCTTTCTTGCCCCGAATTTTTGCATTCACAAAATCGGGCACCTGCGTCGACGAATGGTTACCCCAAATCGTCACATTGGAAACCTCATCAATCCCTACTCCCGCCTTCAAAGCCAATTGGCTCACTGCCCGATTTTGGTCGAGCCGCGACATGGCGTGAAAATTCCCCGCCGCTAACTTGGGCGCATTGTGCATCAAGATGAGACAATTGGTATTGCAAGGATTACCCACAACTACAACCCTTACCTCTTTTGAGGCCACCGCTTGGAGAGCCTTTCCCTGTCCCACAAAGATTTTTCCATTTTCTGCGAGCAAATCCTTCCGCTCCATGCCCGGACCCCGCGGTTTTGCCCCAACCAAGAAGGCGTACTCCACCCCGCCAAACACCTCGTTAGGATCGCTCCCAATTTTCACCTCACGCAGCAAAGGGAAGACACAATCCTCCAGTTCCATCACCACCCCATTTAAACTCTCCACCCCCTCAGGAATATCGAGCAAGTGAAGTGCGATCGGCTGGTCCTTGCCCAAAAGCTCTCCATTGGCAATGCGAAAAATGAGACTGTAAGCAATTTGTCCAGCAGCGCCGGTAATAGCAATCCGTTTGAGTTTCATAAACCTCTCAAAAATTTTTACTTTACATGTTTTGCAAAAAAGGTGCTACACTTCATCGCAATTTGGAGAAACTGATGACATCTTATGTTCAAGCTTCCCTCATTGGTGCTGGATCGGGCCTTGTCTCACTGATTGTAGAACACCCATTTGACACTGTCAAAACGAGATGCCAAGCTCATCCCGATCAACGCCTAGACAACGTAGTGAGAGAAATCCACCAGAGATATGGAGTGAGAGGATTTTATTCTGGATATATTCCAAATGGGGTGCGCCTAGCCTTGAAGCAAAGTTACCGTTACCCTATGATGCTTGGTCTTTCGCCGTTTTTTAAGCGCACAATATCTGAACCATTGCAGAAGCAATACCCAACCATTCCAAAAATCGCCACCGCTTTTACAATCGCGAATTTCGAAGTCGGTATCATCTGTCCTCTCGAACGGTTGAAAGTGTATTTGATGACTGCAGATCATCGAGGAAAAGGAATCAGTGAATTTGCAAGAACACATCGTAGCCATCTATTCCCAGAACTCACGCGTGGCATGCAAGCGTTGTGGGTACGTCAGGTTGTGACATGGGTGAGCTTTCTGGCGGCCAACGAAAAATTTACCCTCTGGGAACAAGAAAGACTAGGTACCAAAGATCTCCTCCCTTTTGCCTCACTGATGAAAGTAAGCTTTTACGTAGGACTTGTAAATACACTTGCTAACATGCCATTCGACGTCGCAAAAACACATTTGCAACAAGCAAAATTCATAGAAAACAAAGGGCTGATAAAAACCATTAAAAAAATCTATCAATCCTATGGCGTGCAAGGTTTGTACCGAGGATGGCAGATCAGAATGACGCAGTATATGATCCAGTCAGCCTTTACCGTGCCGATGCTGGCAAGATTGGACATCAGCAGGAGCGAGATAACCAATCGAGAAGCGTGACAGAAGCGACATTGTGAATCACAAGAGAAAGAGCGTTCAATGGCCATCCCCGATAGAGCATGGCAATAGATTTCGGAGAAGATAGGATAACGCTTTTATTTTGCGCTTGCTTCCAGGTGTTCGCAAAATCAAATGGCGCCGAAACCAGACTGACAATCGCTGCCACTTGAAAGCCAATATGTATGAGCTGACACATCGTGAGAGGTTCGCCCGACGAATTAGCGTATTGCTTACGCAGATGTTTCTGCGCTACGAGAAACGTGCTCCAATTCACAGAAAGCTTACGCCAATGAGTCATCCCACCGTGCCAACCACCTTTATATATTTCTGACAGCGAAGCTCCTCTATTTCCCGTACATGCGGATACAACTTTAGCCCGCTCCAAAGGAGTGGTCACCAGAGCATCTACAGTAGCAATCGAAACTCCGGTCATAGCCTGTGCAAAGGTATCATTCGCCCCATACTGCTGCATACGAGGAGGAATGGCAGTCATCATTGGCCAACACCAAGCTTGCCTCATCGTTGTTTTCCCCAGCTGTGCCGAAAGACCTCGATAAAAAGGCCGTATGCCCTCCCTCTGCCACAAGTGATAGGTAATGCGAAAAATATTTTCTTCTGAACATTGCCTTCGCACCTTCACGACCTCCAAAGGATAGATCAATGTATGAACCATAATGCCTCGGATCATCCCATAGAAGCTGCTTTGAAAAACATCGCTTTGGCTCATTTTGGCTCCAATGCGTACTGCCTTAAACGAAAAGCCATAACGAGACTAATACTGCTTGCAATTCCTAACGCCATCCAATACCAAGCCACACTGAGAACACTCCCTGTTTTCTGAAAGCACCATAAGGAAAATGCTGCTGCAGGACTACCCAGAAGCTGAGAACCTAATGAATAACCCAAAGAGAGAATTGTGTAGCGAATGCTTGGAGGAATCAAAGATCCTGCCCAAGCCTGAAAAGGGGCAAAAAAAGCCACCCCGATCGTCACAAGTGACATGCGAATGACCACAATACCGAAAAGCGAGGCTCCTTGCAAGCACAGGAAGAGTGGAATCGCGAACACTACAGCGCTTAATGCGGCTGCCAGCATCAACTTTTCCCGCGAAACTTTGGAAGCCACCCATCCAAACAACGGCAAAGCCAAAAAATCCAATACGACAAGACAAGTATTGATCTTCATGATTTCTGCTTGAGTTACCGTCGAGATGAGCGGAATCAATCCATTGAGCAAGACAAGCGCTACAGAATAACAAGTCGCCCCAAATCCAGAGCATATTACAATAAAAATGAGAGATTTGCGATATAACCAGCAAATGGACAAAATAGAATCACTGGACTCCAGACCGGAGTGTTTGGAATGAGTTCTACGCGCCCTAAGGCCAAAAAGAACCGTAATGCAACCGCCTAGATAGAGAAAGCGCCATCCTGGGTCGATCCAATTGTACTGACTTAAGACAAAAACGAACAATGAGGCAAGAAGATGGCCTCCCATGGTTGAAGCGTTGTAAAGACCGCTAAGCAAATCATGCTCCTTTGCTGAAGCATTTTCGAGAAGGAGTAGTACACCGCCCATTGTCTCTCCCGCAGCAAAGAAATTCTGTAGCACTCTCCCCACACAAAAAATCAGTGGGGACAAAAAGCCAATCTGGCTGTAGGTTGGACTCAATGCAATCATACACGATACAAAGGCCATGCCAGCAAGAGTAAAAAAAAGAGCCTGATTCCGACCGTACCGATCTCCAATCCATCCAAACACCAACGAACCAATCGGGCGGGAGACAATTCCTAAAGGGATCATCGCATAAGTCAGGATCAGTGCATTGATCGGATCGTGGTGAGGAAAAATCAGAGGGGCTAAAAATGGCGAGAGAAAACCAAAAAGAGCTGTATCGTAGTGCTCAAAAAGATTGCCTATGCATGCATTCCAGAGTCGCAAAAAAACCTCTTTTTGTGTAATGCCCATATTTTTTGCACTGTGTCGTAAGGATCTGGAACGCCCATCAATCCTCCCGCCATGGCAATCCCATCATCTGAGCGTAGTTCTTCATAGATTTGCTCTACTCCACTTAAATCAATCCCCCCAATCGCTACAATCCGGTGGGAAGATAGATTTCTAACCTGACGCAATCCTTCCATTCCCCAAGTTAAATCATTCCTCGGACACGTTTTTTTGGAAGGAAACACCTTCACACTGAGATAATTCACATCCAACTTCTCTGCAGCAATCACCTCGTCCATGGTCCTAACAGGCATTCCGATCCAAGCATGTGGACCTAAAATACGCCGCGCTTCTAGATAGTCGGTACCCGCCTCGAAATACACTCCACTCGCTCCAACAGTCTGCGCGACATGAAGGGCATGCCGCGTGTTAATGAACAAAGGAGTTTCTCCAAGGATCTTCTTGACCTGTTCAGCTATTGCCAAGACATGTGGCAACTCGTTTCGGTCATCGCGCAACTGCACACAGGCAACCTTTCCACGCTTCAATTCCTCAAGTTTTTCGAAAAAAACTGGCGCTGCAAAAGAAGGGTAGTTCGCAATCACGTAAATTGCTAAAGAATTCATACGTAGCCGAAAATGATAATCAACTTATATTTTATTCGCAAGAATCGCTTCACGCGTTTTGCGCATCAACTCTACCATGAAGTGAAGATTGTGCACCGTGGCCAATGTATAGGCCGTCAGCTCTTTCGCCTTGAATAGGTGATTGAGATAGCCCACCGAGAAATGCTGACACGTCCAACACGCACAACCCTCTTCCACCGGCCCCACTCGCTCCGCCATCTCTCCCCTCTCGACCTTCGCCCCGCCACTTCTCGTCAGCAATAACCCGTGTCTTGCCGCCCGCGTCGGGTACGAGCTATCAAACGTATCGATCCCCAGAGGCACACACTGTTTGAGCGACGCTAAATCGCCGATCCCCAACAAATGATTTGGCTTTTCCTTCGGCAGTTGCGGCATCAAATTCGTTAACATTTGCACCATTTCTGGCTTTGTCTTTCCGAGCGACCCACCAATCGCATACCCATCAAATGGCAAACTGGTCAAAAAGTCACAGCTCCGACTCCTCAGTGCATCATCGACACCTCCGTGAATCACCCCATACATCGCCTGATTTTGAGGATTTTTCAAATGCTCCTCCAACGACCTTTTTTCCCAACGATGCGTCCGCTCCAGAGATTTTTCCAACGCTTCCTTTCCGATATGGTACGGCGGCAACTCATCAAACGGAATGATGATATCGGCCCCCAAAGCCTTCTGCGCCTGAACCGACGTCTCCGGAGTCAACAATACCAAATTTCCATCGCGATACGAGCGGAACAGCACTCCCTCCTCAGAAATCTTCAACACCTGTCCATCGCGCTTTTTTGTCCCGCGACTCTTGAGTTCATCCGCCACTGACCCATAAGCCAAAGAAAATACTTGAAAACCGCCCGAATCGGTAATGATCGGCATCTGCCGGCCGATGAACTTATGCAACCCACCCGCTTTGCGCACCACCTCGCAACCTGGCTGCAACACCAAGTGATAGGTATTGCAAAACATCAACTGAAGCCCGATCGAATCAACCATTCGATTGTCGAGGCCCTTCAATGTCCCGTTTGTCCCCACCGCCACAAAATTCGGCGTATCGATCACCCCGTGCGGCGTATGGATACGCCCGACGCGCGCCCGGCTTTTCGAAGAGCGGTGGATCACCTCAAACCGAAACACGTCCCACCACCCTCTTAGCCAACCCAATCAACATCGCACTACACCCGATAATCAGACACTTCACCAAGAAACTAAACACAATCACATCCGCTATACTCGCCACAATTCCCCAGAGCCCAGCAAATGAAAACAACACCGTATCCACCAACTGAATCCCCACCAACGAGATCGCCATCCTCACCGGCAGAGGAATTCCCGGAAAACGCCCCTTCAACCACCCAAACACCGCCACATCCAATCTCTGCACCACAAAATAGACCCCGATCGACGCCAGCACAATCCGCGGAGTGGCTCCTAAAATTGTCACAAACGCCTCATGTGCCCCATCCGTAGTCAAAGGGCAGTAAAGCAGGTGGATCTGGGACATAGCCGTAAAAAACAACAAAGCCAAAAAGCCCACCCGTACAGCCTGCGTTGCCTCCTCTCTTCCAAAAAATTCTTGCAACAAGTTCAGGCCCAAAATCGCCCCCACTCCGAAAACATCGCTACACGTCACAGCAAGACCAAATAAAGACATCTGTTTGACAACAAAAAGATTTGCTAACACCGCCATCACAGCAATCAAGGCCACTAGCGCACCCTGCCCCAGCCTCACAGCCACCAGCAAAAAGGCCACCACAACCCCAATCGATCCAAAAAACAACCATTCGTTAAACATCTCGAAAATTTTACCCCACCACCCTATTAAAAACCAAAAATTATAACTAATTCATAATATTATTTATCAAAAATGACTTGCAGTTTGGTGACCTCAGAGTGATCCAGATTTTGACATTCGCTCGTCGGCAATATTCCTGCAATATTGCCGACGAGCGAAGGTCGAAAGATGGATCGCTATGATGGTCGCATAACTGCAATTTAATTTTGATAGATGGTATAACAAACTATTTGTAAATTTCTTGAATGGAATCCCCGCCACTGCTATTCTCGTTTTCATGAACATTTTTCTCGTCATTCTCATGTACGCTCTGTGGTCGAGTGTTTTTTCCCTTGGAAAGCTAGCCCTTGATCACTCTCCTCCTCTCTTTCTCACCGCATCGCGGATGCTGCTTGCAGCCATTATTCTCCTCGCCTACCTCCTCTTGAAACGAACCTCTTTCAAGCTCAGTGTCAAGCAATTTCTTGCCTTAGGGCTTCTTGGACTATTCAGTATTTATTTAACAAACGCCCTTGAATTCTGGAGTCTTCAGTATCTTTCTGCTGCCAAAACCTGCTTTATCTACAGCCTCTCGCCCTTTTTCGCCGCCTTCTTTTCCTACATTCACTTCAAAGAAAAAATGAACCAACGCAAGTGGTTGGGCATGGCCATAGGATTTCTCGGCTTTATCCCCATTCTAGCAACTCAGAAAGGAGCCAGCGAACTCCTCACAGGGATTCCCCTCCTCTCTTGGCCCGAGCTAGCCATGGTGGGGGCCTCTTTCTGCACAGCTTACGGGTGGATTCTTCTTCGGCTTGCAGTTAAAGACGCCAATATTTCCCCCATGATGGCTAACGGCACCAGCATGCTATTTGGGGGTCTCCTAGCTTTAGGCCACTCCGCCTTAGTCGACAGCTGGACTCCGCTCCCCGTTACCGCTGCGCATCTAACCCCCTTTCTCCATGGAATCCTCATCATCACCCTGATTTCAAATATTCTCTGCTACAACCTCTATGGATTCCTTCTCAAACGCTTTACCGCCACCTTCATCTCATTTATAGGCCTTCTCAGCCCCATCTTTGCCTCGCTGAACAGCTGGATGTTTTTAGGTGAATCGCCTTCACCCATCATATTCCTTTCTGTAGCCATTGTATCACTCGGACTCTGGCTGATTTACAGTGCAGAGCTACGACTTGGCTACATTCGTTCTGGGGAGGAAGCCACCGCGTGACTACTCCCACCTATCCTTACAATGGGTATTTCCGTTGTCCCCTCAACACTCTAGAAGGACCCACGAAGAAATATCGGGAAAGACATGTGCCGCCGAATCCAAAGCAACATTTTTTTACGGGTATTTACGAATGTCAAGCACCCGGGAAGACTTTAGGGTGTACTACTCTTAGTGAAGAACTTATGGCAACAGCAAGAAGAATTGCCACTGCCAGATTGAGTTCTGCATAAGAGACTGAAACTTTTTCTTGAGATAGGTTCAAGAAAAGCCCCAATTTACATTGGGGCTTAAATGGATTACTTAGAGCTGCGTTTTAGCCACATCAGCACGCGGTAGACAGCAGATAAGCCGGCCAGTACGTAGATGATGCGAGTCAGTCCAGACATTGGGCCGAAAACAGTCCCGATGACATCTAGATTGAATACGCCGATGAATCCCCAGTTTAATCCGCCGACGATCAAGAAGAAGGCGACGAATTTTTCGAGAGTATGTTGATTTTTCATAAAGGGCTAACTCCTTATTTGTTGAGAGCCAATAACCCACCCATAAAAGAAAATATTCTTTTTGCCAAGCAAAATTAAAAAAATAATTAAATCCGCAGCATAATTATACAAGGACAGAGCAAAGTGGTGGGAAAGAAAGCCCCTATCCTTACGCGGAGCGTGTGGAGGGTGCCAGGGAGGGCTCCTCTCTGAGCTGTGGTGCGCAGGGGGTCCCCGCCGGCGGCGGGGCAGACATACCCGGGGTCCCCCCCGAAAGGCGGAGCCTTTTGGGGCAAGAGGGAGCTGTGCTTTGCACTACCCCTTGCCGAGCACGCGATTTATCAAAGCAAGATGGGGCGCTGCTGGGCGCAGCGCGTATGCGCGTAGCATGCCCGACGTCTATACCGAAATAACCTGAAGAGTTGACTTCTTGGCAAGGAGGGTCCTCAACATTCGCATTCGGAACGAGCGACCATTGCCTTCGGG
>Ga0207952_1000961_pt1 | contig 15529 bp, 13 predicted proteins | sample SubbioR12Aug_8Ca_FD_184831 | JGI IMG/M metagenome (GOLD analysis project Ga0207952, IMG submission 184831) | Serpentinite rock and fluid subsurface biosphere microbial communities from McLaughlin Reserve, California, USA - CR12Aug_8Ca (SPAdes) | ecosystem: Environmental > Terrestrial > Deep...
AGCACACCAGACTCCATGGCAGGGTAGAGGATTTCTTCTACCATTTTGTTTAATCTGTGGATTTCGTCGATAAAGAGAATATCCCCAGCAGAGAGATTTGTGAGTATTGAAGCTAAATCACCAACCTTTTCTATGGCTGGTCCAGAAGTTATTTTCATCTGTCGTCCAGTCTCTTTGGCAATTAAGTGGGCGAGGGTGGTTTTACCTAGTCCTGGGGGACCATAGAAAAGTATATGTTCTGGTATATGTCCACGCTCTTCGGCAGCCTTGAGTAGGATTTTAACGTTGTCTTTTATGTGTTTTTGGCCGATATACTCATCCCAAGCCTTGGGTCGTAGGGTTTGGTCCAACACAGTCTCTTCTTTTTTATCGACGTCATCCATTTTTATTTTTTGACTTGACCCTGTAGCTCGCGAGCGACGGGGTTGACATTAGTTTCTTTATATGCTATATTACTGAAAGTTCACATTATTGACAGTTTATCAACAGTGCTGTCCACATTATAACATTTAGTAATATTTTTTAGGAGTTATAATGACGGCAGTTAAAGAGAGCTATAATCTCTAAGCAATCAGCCATCGGTTATACAGTTTTGCGTAGGACGTTCTGGATATTTTTTAATTTTCTGGATCTATCCTTCAAGGAATTGTTACTTCCGGAACAAAGTTCTGGAAGGATTGTTTAGAGATTAGGGCTCTTTTTTATTTACCACGCCGTAGCTTTTGCGAAGGCGGGTTTTTTATTTAAATTTTATATTTTTCGTAATTTAAACAAAAATCTTTACCACCAGCTTTGAAGCTGCTATATGTGTCTTCAATAATCTTAACTGCATCCTCTGGGTTCTTGACGTGAAAAACTAAATCATAATCAGCTTTGTCTAAATAATTTTTCTCTAGAGGGTTTTCTTTGATCCAACGCAAAAGCCCTTCCCATTCGTCACCCATGAGTATTATGGGTATGTTGCAAATATGGTGCACTTGCACTAACTGCCAAGTATAAAAAAGTTCGAGCATGGTACCCAGGCCACCCGGAGCTACCACCACCGCATTTGATAGAAGCATGAACTCGTCGAGTCGCTTCGAAAAGCGGTTAAACATTTCTTTATATTCAACTGAGTTGTTAAATTTTTGATGCCAAGGTAGTTCAACTCCGATACCAATCGAAACCGAATCATTTTTGGCTTTATCTTTTCCAGCCATATGTCCTTCGTTGCCAGCTCGCATAAGCCCTGGTCCACCACCTGTTATAACATCAATACCAGATTCACCCAGCATTTCTGCTAAACGCTTCACATCATCGTAAATAACATCACCATTTTCAATACGAGAACTGCCAAATATTGCAACTCTGAAATTATTGTCTTTCTTTTTTTTCTCGAAAGCTCTAAAAATTCTGTTTTTCATATGGTTTCCACTATAAAATTATTCCTCGCCAAGGTCAACTACACCAGCAACCTCTTCGATAGAAGTAACACCATTTAATATTTTAACAACACCGTCTTGGCGCATAGAAAGTATCCCTTGTAGCTTGGCTACATTTTTGATTTCTCGTTCAGAAGGGTTCTCTGGCATTAGTTTTTCCAAGGCCTCGTCGGTACGCACAGCTTCAAATATACCCATCCGGCCCTTGTATCCAGTGTTGTTACATTTTTCACAACCCACAGGGTAAAAGAAGTTAAAAGGCTTGCTTTTATCTATATTGTATTTCTTTAAATCTTTACCTTCGGATTCCATACCAGAGATAATCAAGTTAACCAAAGCGACTTCGCGTTCTTTGGCGGGTTTTTCTATTTTGCATTCTGGGCAAAGCCGACGCACTAAACGCTGAGCTATAGAAAGCGAAAGTGCAGAAACCAATATTTTTGGATTTACATGTAGGTCGATCAAACGGGGAATAGCGCCAGCCGCATTGTTGGTGTGTAGGGTGGAGAACACCATGTGTCCAGTTAGGGCTGATTGTACCGCCATCTCAGCAGTTTCAGTGTCACGTATTTCACCAACCATAATAACATCCGGATCTTGGCGGAGGGCGGATTTCAACCCTTCAGCAAATCCGTAATTGTCGTCTTCTTTTTTTTGAGTTTGAGTTATGCCCCTGAGTCGATATTCAACAGGGTCTTCGATAGTAATTATTTTTATTTCCGGAGAGTAAATACGGCGTAGAAAAGAATATAAGGTAGTTGTTTTACCAGATCCAGTTGGACCAGTAACCAATATCAAACCAGTTGGTTTTGAAATCTCTTCTTTAATAACATCAAACAGATAGCTTTCGATACCAATGTCTTCTAGATCGACTTGAATGGATTTAGGATCCAGAATACGCATAACAATAGATTCCCCATAAGTTCCAGGAATCATCGAAGTACGGATAGCTAACTCTTCTTCTCCTTCGGAGATAGCAAAACGACCGTCTTGGGCATTTTTGGCTGTGAGCTTCATGCCAGAGATAAGTTTGATACGAGAGTTCAGTAGTTGATAGGTATCAAGTCCAAAAAAGTCTACGTCTTGTAGTACTCCATCGAGGCGCAATCTCAATCGGCCACGGTCTTTTTCTGGTTCGATGTGTACATCAGAAGCCTTGATGGCTATAGCCCCAGCGAGGATGATTTCCAGAATCCTAGAAATCTTGTGAGCTTTGTTGGTTTCCATCTCTTTCTTTACCATCTCAGAGATGTCTTGGATGTGTTTGATGGTTTCAGCGGTTTTACGCAGGATTTCTGAAGAAATATCCAATCCACCAACCCGTGAATTTTCTGCAAGGGATAATTCTACATAACGTTCCCATACTTTTTCTATGCTACCAATAGACGCCATATAAAACACAGGAACAAGTCCATGCCGCTCTACTTCTTCCTTTATGTGATTTTTTAATTCTTCACTAGGAGAACGCAGAGCTACATAGATGTTTTTACCAACTAGTTTAAATGGACCGATTTTCAGAGATCGGGCGTCTGTTTCAGGGATAGCTCGTAGGGCTTCGTTGTCTATACCAATTCTGTACAAGTCTACATACGGCAAGCTGTATTTGGTTTCAGCGAGCATAGCCACCAACTGTTCTTCCTCAACTCTGCGCAATTCGTCGAGTTGTCTCTTTTGTTTTTCTTCGTCGAAGTCTGACATTTTGCTTATATTATATAGCAACTTTCGAAAATGGTATAATGCGGCAAATGACCCAGGATAAAAAAACCATAGTTTTACTCGACGCTCACGCCATAATTCACCGTGCATACCACGCGCTACCAGACTTCCTTTCGTCTCATGGCGAACCGACAGGAGCTCTGTACGGGCTTTCTAACATGCTGATGAAGATAATCTCTGATCTGAAGCCGGATTACATAGTCGCGTGTTACGACCTGCCGGGTAAAACATTTCGCCACGAAGCCTATGATGACTACAAAGGTAAGCGTGCTAAGACTGATAATGCCCTGATATTTCAACTCAATAGCTCCCGTAGGATATTTGAAGCTTTTAATGTGCCGATGTACGACATGCCCGGCTTTGAAGCTGATGACATATTGGGAACCATTGTCGAGAAGTTAAAAAAACCTGCCCGCCCTACAGGAGCAGGTGGGGACAAACACATTAACATAATCATCGCTTCTGGGGACATGGACACCATGCAGTTAGTAGATGATAAAAAAGTTCAAGTCTATACCCTAAAAAAAGGGATCACAGATACTATTTTGTACGACGAAACAGCTGTTGTCGAACGTTTTGGCTTCAAGCCAGAATTTTTGCCGGACTACAAAGGATTACGAGGGGATCCATCGGATAACATTATCGGAATCAAAGGCATCGGCGAGAAAACTGCCACAACCTTGATCGAGCAGTTTGGAACTATTGAAAATATATACCAAGCTATGAAAAAAGATGACGCAGAAACAGCTTTTAAAAAATTAGGTATAACCGAAAGAATATTTAAACTACTAAAAGACGGCGAAGAAGAAGCGTTGTTTTCTAAAACCTTGGCCACCATTCGTCGTGATGCACCTATCGATTTCAATCTTCCAGAGAAAACATTTTGGCAAAACTTTTCTTTTGAAAAAATTGAGACACTTTTTAACGAACTCGACTTTCGCAGTTTAATGTCTCGACTCAAAAGCTTTAACCGTAGTGGTGAGGTGCGCACCAACCTAGATAATTTTGCAGACGATCTAAAAGAAGAAAAAAAAGTTGAGGTGACGCCCGACATTAATCCAGAAGATTTAGAACAAACCGCCTTGGCGCTCTGGCTGGTTAATTCTGATATTTTAAATCCAAAAACAGAAGACATTTTAAATTTTGCAAAGACTAAAGATTTCAGTACTGCCAAAGACTTCATATTTGGTAGGCTAAAAGGGGATAACTTGGTTTCGGTTTACGAAGAAATAGAAAAACCTATCGTGCCGATAATAAAAAATATGCAAGATTTTGGAATCTTGATTGACCGAGATTATTTCACCAAACTCTCCGAGGATTACCACCGAGAGTTAGATAAAATTTCAGATAAAATTTACAAACTTGCTGGGCAAGAATTTAACATAAATTCCCCAAAACAAATGGGGGAGATCCTTTTTGAAAAACTTGGAATTAAAACCAAAAAGAAAACCAGCGGAGGTAAACTGTCTACCAACATCGCAGTCCTAGAAGAACTAGAAGAAGAATACGAAATTGTCCGCGAGATTATCAAACACCGCGAACTAGCAAAACTGCTGTCTACCTACATCGACCCAATGCCAAAAATGGTAGCAGAGGACGGCAGGCTCCATGCCAAATTTCAACAAGCAGGTTCGGCTACAGGGCGGTTCTCGAGCACAGAGCCGAACTTGCAAAACTTGCCGATAAAAAGCGAACTAGGCAAAAACATCCGCAATGGTTTTGTGGCGGCCAAGGGTCATAAACTACTCGCGCTGGATTATTCTCAGATAGAGCTCCGAGTAGTGGCGCTACTTTCAAAAGATGTAAACATGACGGAAATATTTAAAAACGGTAAGGACATTCATGCGGGGGTAGCTTCGCGGGTTTTTGGCGTACCGATAGACAAAGTAGACGCGGAGATGCGTCGCAAAGCCAAAGTCATAAACTTCGGAATTATTTATGGGATGGGGGTATCATCCCTGCGCAAGAATTTAGGCGGTACTCGCGAAGAAGCACAGACTTTCTACGACAATTATTTCCGACAATTCTCTGGAGTAAAGGAATACATGGACGGAGTAAAAGAATTTGCGAAAAAGCATGGCTATACCGAAACCTTGTTTGGACGGAAGCGTCATTTCCCAAACATAAACTCACGAATCCCATTCTTGAAAGCAATGGCCGAGCGTACAGCCATCAACGCTCCGGTGCAGGGGACAGCCACCGCTGACATTATTAAACTAGCACTGCGCTTCGCCCATGAAGATTTAGAAAAAGCAGGACTCATAGATAAAGCTCACCTAATCCTCCAGATTCACGACGAACTGGTTTATGAAGTAGAAGAAAGTGTCCTAGATAAAGCTGCCAAAATTATCGAGGGTGCTATGGAAGGTGTATTGGAAAGATCATTTTTGCACTATAAAACTGACATACCACTAATCGTTCACTATGGCTCAGGGAACAATTTGGGGGAGGTAAAGTAGATTGCTTGACCCTGTCGCTCGCGAGCGACAGGGTTGACTAACCCTGTAAATACTATATAAAGAATTGGAATCAATTCGCACCTTTTACTGCTCTTTTGAGCACTACATTTTTCTATATGAAAAAGAAATTGCTCAGTTTTTTACTCGACCTGAATCGGCATTTTATGCTTTGGGGCTACAAACGCTATGTTCATAGAAAAGAAAAGATTGAATTTGAAGTAGCCAAAGTGGTTATTTCCAATATCGGAACCTCTGCTTTCTGGTTAGCAGTTAGCATTTTTGCAGGATCCTGCTATTGGTTATTTACCCTCATGACTTTAGTTCCAGTATATTGTTACTGGCAACTAACCAAAGCTGGCTTTGTTTGGAAACAAAGCTTAACAGTTTGGAGCTTCATGATTTCCGGCCTCTTGTATCTCGTTTCTTTTCTGATTCAGCTCTCTAAAACGACCATAGAAATACCTTTCTCTGTGGTCTCAAATTAAAAACCGTATTTTCTAACCTTCAAACCCGCTTTCTCAACTGAGGGCGGTTTTTTGCTTAATGAGGTGATCTTGTTTTAGTTCCTAATAAATCCCACAACAAATCAAATTTCTGAATTTCGGATTCACTGATATCTTCACTTTCGACGACTACACTCATGAGCTCCTGATTGGTAGTAACGATGATGGTTTTACCCGGAATTATAAAGGTATTTGTAGTTATTTTGTATTTGTCAGGTAGATACCGGACTTCTCGTAAATCATCTTTGTTGGTTGTACGCAAAACTGGTTTTTCTTCGTCAGTGTACTGCAATGCATGATACTGAATGTTTTTCGACACCCGAGTTGGGATAAAATATTCTTTATCGTATTTTACACCAATGAATTTATGGGCTTCGGCCAATGATCCAATATGCCGAATAGTTATATTCGGTTTTTTTAATAATTCTTCTGCTGCGGTTTCGAAACCAGCTACTCCATAGTACATTCGCACCACAGGTTTCATTTTTTTTGAATCATCCCGCATAGAGGCAACCAACTCGGGAACAACTTTGTCGAACTCGGCCCCAGATTCGCGGATTTTCTTTTGCAGTGCACTCGGGTGAGCAGCGCGAACAAGTTTTTCTTTACCCTTACCAAACCGCACCGCAAAACCTCGCTCCTCCAAGCGACCGATGATGTGGTGTACGGTTATCCGGTTTAGTTTTGCCGCCGCTGCAATACGACTGACGGACGCTTCTCCACATTTGAGCATTGCTAAATACACCCGGGTTTCGTTGGGGGAGAATCCAAAATTTTCTAAAAGGTTTATAATATTGCTCATGGTGTAAATATTTTGTACAACTTTGATTTCATCAGGATACCACGAAAGGCTTTGTTTGTAAAGGTTATATGTTTACTCATTAACAACACAAAAGTATTTCGATAATTTTGTTTACAGGACCGCCACACTAATTTAGATTATAAATGGAACAATCTTTTGTAATTTAAAACTTAAAGACATGACAATAAAGGTATGGGCCTGGGGCACCCACTATAACTGCCACAGTTGGAGGGGTGCCTCCAACACTTTAACAAAGATCACAAAAGTTGATGCAAATAACATCAAAGTCGAAGGCTACATAGCTGGCGTTCGATTCGAAAAAAAGGTCAGCATCTATAACGCTGACGAGGGTAGTTATGAAAAACTTTTTGATCTGGGAGTAGGTGAAGAAATTACCTTTGCCCACTAAAAAATGAAAATCTTCACCATTGCTGCGTCTTTTAAGACGCAGCTTTTTTTTGTTTAATAATCCCTCAGAATTTTAGCTACTTGGAGCGCAGTGCTTTTCGAGATGTATTTTTGAAAAGCTAGTTTTTTGATAGCTGTGTCGTAGTCGACACTTTTCTTTAACCTGTTCAAAAACTTTTCCATGGCTATACATTGAGTATTTTTTTCGGCGGTGTTCGGGTCAGACTCGTTTTCAAAGCAATAATCAAGCCACCTTTCCAACTGTTCGTCCATTTGCATGATCATTAAATACTTAAAGAAATTGTCTTCAAAAATCTCTTTGCCTTCACCCATACAGTCCTCGGCTAGTTTTCCAGCATCAGGCTTTAATATTCCAACTACAAACCGCATAGCCGACACTGGGTGTTTGCGCCCTTTCTCATCTTCGTAAAAAGAAATCTTGGTAGTTTTGTTTATATTTTCATCATCCCAATCTCGGTTCATTTTCTTGGTCAGATAGGGGATATCGAAAGCGCTGGTTAGATCAACACCCACACCCACCCTACTGTTACCTTTTTCGGTTATAACAATATCAACACCACCAGAAATGTTATCAAAGTCAGAGGCGAGGGTTGCCCAAAAGCCAGGGAACCATTTGTTGAATCGATCAATAACGAGTTTTTCAATTAGGGAAGTGTAGCGTCGGTGCTCTTGTTTGTCGACATGCTTCTTCAGTTCTTGTCTGTGTTGAGTCTGGATATCTTTGTTAATTGTCGCTAATTTTTTAAGGACACCTTCTACTTGGTACCTGGTGTATTCTGGTGCATTTAAAAAAGAGGAAATGTCAGGTTTTGTTTCCTCTACATACTCTAGTTTTTTCTCAAGTCTCTCCGTGTTTTCTAGGTTACTGAAAAAGTTTGGCTTAATTGGTTGACTGACGAATTCATGGGTCATAGATACATAGTAGTCGATACTTTTCAGGTATGCAAATACCTGGTTTTGGGTGTATAATGTTGACATGGAGGCTGAAATTACAAAGGAAGAAAAGGTAGAAAAAGAAGCAAGGCATCTGGTGCACCACACCTTGGCGCATTCCTATACTGTGTATTTTTTCGTGTTGCTTTTCGGAGTAGCGCTAGACATGCTTTTCCCGATCAAGATTTTTAATGCTACACACATGGACATAGGCCTCTTACTACTCGTATTGTCTTCCGCCCTTATTGTCTGGGCACAAAGAAGCTCAACCCATCTGGCTAAGGTAGGGGAAGTTCAAAAAGAACATTTCAATCGTGGTCCTTACAAATACACACGCACCCCTACCCACTGGGGATTATTCTTTTTAGTTTTTGGCTTTGGTTTGGTTATCAACGCTTTTTTTATAACCCTACTTACCGTAGTCTCATTTTTCATAACTAAATTTGTATTTATCAAAGACCAGGAAAATATATTGGAGCGTCGTTATGGCGAGGCATATAAAGAATACAAAAAGTCAGTAAAATTTTAGTATGATTTATCTTTTTGCGGGTGACGATGCCGAAAGGAAAATAGCGAGTTACGAAAAGTTTGTGAATTCTATTTCGGGTGAAATGGAAGTTTTTCAGGTAGCTCGCAACAATTTCAACCGGTCCGAGATAGAAAGTTTTTATTCTGGTGCCGGACTTTTCTTTAGTAAATGCTCGGTGGTTTTCTCGGGCATTTTAGAGAGGGAAGATGACAGGGGTTTTGTGGTAGAGAAACTTCCTGAAATGGCCGACTCGACGAACAACTTTGTCTTTTTGGAAAGTAAATTACTAAAACCTGTTTTGGACGCATTCAAAAAGTCCCGAGCCGAGATAAATTATTTTGAATTACCAAAAGAGAAGCATGAAAAATACAACAACTTTATCCTGGCCGATGATTTGAGTGCGAAAGATAAAAAAAATTTATGGATTCATTACCGCCAAGCAGTGGACTTGGGTGTTGGGCTCGAAGAGTTGGCTGGGGTTATGTTTTGGAAGATGAAAGACATGCTTTCCAGAAAGTTCTATGGCAAGTGGAAGAAGGAGGAATTAGAGGCTATAGCAGAGAGGTTAGCATACCTGTTACCAGAAGCTCGTCGACAAGGCAAAGACCCCGAAACTGTTTTTGAGAAGTTTATACTGGAAATTTTCTGAAAACCCACACACAGTGTTATACTAAAAGTATAATTAATAATACTAACCACAAAAATATATGGCAAAACACGAAGGACCTGTAAAGGCACAAAATGAAGTTGAAGCGGATGCTGTCGCTAACACAGAAGCGTCTGGGGATGTTTCATCCGAATCTGCTCCGATAGCAGAATTATCTCTAGAAGAAAGGGTGTCAAATTTAGAAGACGAAACCACAGAGAATAAAAAAGAAATTGATAGATTAACGGCATCGGTGGCAAAAACGAAAGCTGATGTAAATGCTGCTAGAAATGAAGTTAGGGCTAAAATGGGTTTAGCACCTGAAGAAACAGAAGAAGACCCCCAAAGTGCACTCTCAAACAAAGACAGGTTAAAGAAACTGCAAGACGAACAGAAAAATTTAGAAAAACAAAAAGAAGAGCTTGTGAGTCAGCAAGAAAAAGAGCAACTAATTCGAGCGGAAAAAGAAAAGATTCTACAAAGTAAGCTCAATGAACTGTTTGAAGAATTTAAGGGTATGAACGCAGGTGACCTTGAAAGCATATTTACTACCGGAAAAACTCCAGAAGGACGTGTTTTTGAAAGTAGGTCCCTGGGTTCACTCGAACCCGAGGTTGCCCTATCTTTGGCAAAAGCTTTCAAAGAAGGAATGGCGGTACTTCCGAAAATCCTCGAAGTCTTACCAGACTTGTTGAAACAATTTGACGAGCAGTTAACAGAACAAGCTACAAAAAACGTAGAGGCCGAACTGGAATCAGAAAAGCAAAAAATGATAGAAGGTCAAGACGCTCAAAAGCAAAAAGTTTTAGAAGACGAAACTCAGTTTTCTGACGAGGTGAAAGAAGAAGCAGTCCCTGATGAGGATGCAGTTAAAGACGGGGCATTGGAAAACCCTCAATAAATTGTTTTTTCGTCACAAAGAATTATTTAAGGCAAAGACCCCGAAACTGTTTTTGAGAAGTTTATACTGGAAATTTTCTGAAAACCTGTAATATTCATAAATACTCACTCGTCTTAATATATAGTGAACAGTCGCGGTAATTAATTACTAGTATTAACACACGTAATATGAAAAATATAATAAAAATGTTCGGAATAAGTGCTCTAACTTTATCATTTATCGTCTCTCCCGCCTCTGCTTACGTAGACGTAGCCCTTGATTCTACAATTAAAATTAACGATAAAGTTACTGATGTTGTAGACACAACAGTTAGCACTGATATTGAAACTGATTTAAGTACAACCGCTGATTCAAACGAATCGTCAGAATTGGATTTGAGCACACAAGGTGACGTTAAACTGGATTTGGGTAGTACTCAAAATGAAACAAGTACAAAACTTCAATTAAATTCTTCCGGTATAGCAGTGGTCTCGTCGAGTCAGGTTAGTTCTGAGGAGGATTTTGAGGTTTTTGCTTCGAATGCAGTACAGGCAAATAAAGCAGTGGCTCGGGTGAAATCCGATTCAGAAAACAGCGGCGAAGTTAAAGTTGTATACAAACACAAAGGAAAACTTTTAGGATTTATTCCAGTAAAAATAAAATCAACCACTGCTGTTAAGGCCGAAGAAAATGCAGATGTGTATGCGAGATCAAATTTGTCGTGGTGGAGTTTTCTTGTTATTGGAGAAAACTACAACAGAACAGATATCGAATCTCGGATACAGAGTAACACTAGAATTCAAGCCAACGCCAAGTTGGATATATCGGCTCGAACCAAAGCTGAAATCGCAGAATCGATTATCGCAGAGCTTCAAGCGAGCGCAGGTGCGCAAGCGAACGCGACGGCTAAGTAAACTATTTTGTGCGCCCAGCAGGAATCGAACCTGCGACCATCTCCTTAAAAGGGAGCTGCTCTACCAGCTGAGCTATGGGCGCGTAGTGTGATAATATAGTAAACGTGGCTCAAAATCAACCTGCCCGCCCTCCCATATCGGGAGCAGGTGGGGGAAATATTTTTAAATTAGTTAGTGAATTCAAGCCGGCTGGTGACCAACCAAAGGCTATTTCACAGTTGATGGATGGGCTCAAAAAGGGGATGAAGAAGCAAACCTTGCTCGGAGCCACTGGTACAGGTAAGACTTTTACCATGGCAAACATAATCCTAGAGCACAACAAACCAACCCTGGTCATAGCCCACAATAAAACATTGGCTGCGCAACTAGCTCAAGAATTCAAAGCTTTTTTCCCTGATGCCGCGGTGCATTATTTTGTTTCTTACTACGATTACTATCAACCCGAGGCCTACATGCCGGTGTCGGACACATACATAGAAAAGGATGCCAGTATAAACAAAGAAATCGATCGCTTGCGGCATGCTTCGACCCAAGCCTTGCTAACCAGGAGAGACGTGATAATCGTAGCTTCGGTTTCCTGCATCTATGGTCTCGGTAGTCCTGAAGAATATGAAAAAGTAAACTTGAAGATTGAGACAGGAATGAAACTGGAACGAAACACGTTAATGAAAAAACTGATTGATATCCATTTCAGTCGAACCAACGCCGACCTGACACCGGGCACATTTCGATCCATCGGTTCAAAAGTAGAGTTTATGCCGGTGTCCGAGAATGTCATGTATGCCATCGAAATAGAGAGTGGAAGGGTAGAAAGAATTTCTAAAATAGATCCAGTATCCATGCAAATCCTCAAAAATGAAAATAATGTATATGTGTTTCCTGCGAAGCATTTTATAACCGAAGATGTGAAGGTAAAGAAAGCGATTGAGAATATAAAAAAGGAATTAGCATTACAACTTAAAAAATTTGAAAAAGAGGGAAAGTTGCTCGAAGCCGAAAGGATCAAAAGACGGACTAACTACGATTTGGCTATGATTCGTGAAGTAGGGTATTGTTCCGGTATAGAAAATTACTCCAGGCATTTGTCTGGAAAACAAGAGGGTGAGCCACCAGAGACACTGCTGTCGTACTTTCCTCGACAGAAAAATCCAGTGCATACTCTCCGTCATTCGCGCTCTGTCCTGAAGTCTCAAGATAATTCTGGTAGTAGCGAAGATTCTTACGAGTATACACCGGATTTTCTCACCATCATCGACGAGTCTCATGTGACATTGCCACAACTTCAAGGCATGTATGCCGGGGATGCTTCGCGCAAAAAAACTTTGGTTGAATACGGATTTCGGCTACCTAGTGCCAAAGACAATAGACCACTCCAGTATCCAGAATTCGAAGAACGCATCGGACAGGTAATATATACCAGTGCCACTCCAAGCGATCAAGAACGCACACTGAGCGAGCAGATAGTAGAACAAATTATTCGTCCCACAGGCTTAGTGGATCCGGAAACAATTGTGCGACCAGTAGGAGAGAAAGCTGCATATAAAGGCCAAATACAAGATTTTATTAAAGAGGCTGAAGCGACTATCAAAAAAGGGTATCGTGTTTTGGCTACAACCCTTACCAAGAAAATGGCAGAAGACTTGTCGGTATACTTGAAAGATAAAAAGATAAAATCAGAATATTTGCATAGTGACATCAAGACCTTAGACAGAATACGAATTCTCACTGAATTTCGAAAAGGGAAGCACGATGTGTTGGTGGGGGTAAACTTGCTTCGCGAAGGCCTGGACCTACCTGAAGTTGCCCTCATTGGAATACTGGATGCTGACAAAGAAGGTTTCTTGCGTTCTGAAACATCGCTGATTCAAACCATTGGCCGTGCTGCGCGTAACTCGGAAGGACGAGTTATACTTTATGCTGACCAAATGACGAAGTCGATGGAAAGCGCCTTGGGCGAAACCAAGCGCCGTCGAGACACTCAGCTAGCTTATAACAAAAAACACGGCATAACACCGAAAACTATTCTAAAAAATATCAAAGACATTACCGAAGAGATGGAAAGTGAACACAGTAAAGCTGTAAATGCAGAGCTCAACCTAGATATCGAAGTTTTCAAAAAAGCCTATGCAAAGGAATTAAAACTAGACAAGAGTAAGGTCACCCAAAAGAAAACCAAAGACGGAAATGTTACTGAGGTTAAACTTCATATGTCCGATGGTGAGAGGAGTAACCTGGTTTATGAAAAAATAATTAAAATAAAAGAGCGTGAAATGAGCAAAGCCGTCAAAGAACTCGACTTTGAAACCGCGGCCATACTGAGGGATGAGATAGGGGTATTAAGGGAAAGGATTGACAAAAGTGTGGAAGCGTGATAACTTACGCGACAGTAAGTTATTTAAAAAACACCGTAGAGGCACCGCGTAAGGGCCAAAAACTTCCACCTTCTTACATCTATTTGCAATGAAAAGCACACTCCTCTCCATCACCACTATCCTGATTTTGCTATGCTCGTTTTTATTTTTCTCTGAGAAATCAACAGATAAAGATCTCAGGGCGGCGCAAATCGAATTGGATAGCATGCCGGCCAAAATCGCTGCGCTGGATGCAAAACTGAATGAAAAAATTACGGAATTGGAGATCCAAAAGGGGATCAACGCAGAACAAGACTACAAAATCAACGAGCAGCTTATGCAGCTCGAAGCCCAAAAGGAAACCATTACGTTAGTTAAAAAATTAACCAAGGAGAAAAACTATCCGGAGGCTAACAGGGTTTTAAACAAGTACCTTGAGGCATATCCCCAATAGTAAATCTTTTCAAAAAAGAAACAAACACAGCCCGATGGCAAGCTCGACTTACCATCGGGCTTCGCTATTTGTAGATGATTTTTTAAAGAGATTTTTTATGAATTTTATGTTATAATACACCATTGTTATGGTAAAGAAAGACTCGAACAAAAGCATAGATACAATTGTCGTCAAAGGTGCTCGGACGCACAATTTGAAGAATATAAGTATAGAAATGCCACGCAACAAGATGGTGGTTATTACTGGCGTCTCGGGTTCTGGTAAATCCTCCCTTGCATTCGATACTATTTTTGCCGAAGGGCAGAGGAGGTATGTAGAATCTTTGTCTTCCTATGCGCGCCAATTTTTAAACCAAATGCCGAAGCCGGATGTGGATGAAATTACAGGCCTTTCACCAGCCATATCTATCGACCAAAAATCCAGATCGAATAATCCGCGTTCAACAGTGGCAACAATCACCGAGATATATGACTACCTCCGGGTCATGTACGCTCGCATCGGGCATCCGCACTGTCCGGAGTGTGGCGAAGAAATAAAAAAGCTTTCAAACGAAGAAATCTTAAATTTTGTTTTAGAGAAAGTTAATCTAGGGAAGAAAAATTTCTCTGGCTTAACCCTTCCTGGGGTACCAGGCGGGACCCACACCACTCAAAATTCTTCTTCCCTAGATTCTAAAAATAACAAAAACAAAAGGAAGGTGCTGGGTGTAGAGTGGGACGAAACTGAAATCAGTATTTTCTCGCCAGTAGTCCGCGGACGCAAAGGCGAATACTATCAATTGCTTTACGACATGTTGGGTAAAGGTTTCACCCAGATAAGGCTAGACGGAGCAATGAAGAATTTGCGGGAACAGATAAATCTTTCAAAAAACAAAGCGCACACCATCGAAGTTTTGGTAGACCATTTTGCTCTGCATGAATTTACCGACAACAAAGACACATCTAAAACCAGGTTGTTTGAAGCCTTAGAGCGGGCACTCCTCGAGTCTGACGGATTGGTGAATATAAAAATCGGCGAGGAGGAATTTCTGATGTCTGCTAAATTCGCTTGCAAGAACGACGGCTTCTCTTTCCCCGAGGTAGAACCACGGCTTTTTTCTTTTAACTCTCCTTATGGGGCCTGCGCTGCTTGTAACGGACTCGGGACCAAGTATTTTGGTGGCGACGAAGTCTGCGAGGATTGTCATGGTGCCAGGCTTCGCAAAGAAGCACTGAACGTCTTTCTAACCAACAACAAGAAAAAAGTTAATATTTTGGATCTAGTTAGTCTGTCTATCAATGACGCTTACGAATTTTTTAATAATTTGAAACTAACTGAAAAAGAGAAAGAAATATCTTTGCCGGTAGTGCGCGAGATATCTGACCGTTTGAAATTCATGCTAGACGTGGGACTAGACTATCTACAGCTTTCTAGAAAAGCGAACACCCTATCCGGTGGGGAAGCCCAACGTATCAGGTTGGCATCCCAACTCGGCTCACGTTTAGTCGGGGCC
>Ga0207952_1000962_pt1 | contig 15517 bp, 16 predicted proteins | sample SubbioR12Aug_8Ca_FD_184831 | JGI IMG/M metagenome (GOLD analysis project Ga0207952, IMG submission 184831) | Serpentinite rock and fluid subsurface biosphere microbial communities from McLaughlin Reserve, California, USA - CR12Aug_8Ca (SPAdes) | ecosystem: Environmental > Terrestrial > Deep...
GCGCGCGTGCCGTGGCTTCGGTGACCGAGATGCAGCCGCCGTATTGCGGCGGTTCGCCGCCCTTGGCCTGGAAGCGTTGTACGGCGGTGACGACGCCGACCAGCAAGCCTTCCTTGTCGAGCAATGGGCCGCCCGACGAGCCGGGCCGGCAATAGTTTTCCGAGAACAGGAAGGTTTCTCCGCCGCGCTCGATTCGCGTGCGGAACGTTCCCTCCGACCAGGCGATGTTGCTTGATCCGCCGGGATGGCCGAAGGTATGAACGGTGTCGCCGTCGCGCAGCGACGCCGAGTTGCCCCAGCCGATGCTGTCGTTTCCGGCGCCGGGGGCAAGCAGCAGACAGGCGTCTTCGCCATCCAGTCGTGCATATTTCTCGACCTTGCTCACCGCCTTGCTCATGCCGTTGACGACGACCAGTCCGTTGCTCGCGCCGCCGGCCAGCACATGGCAGTTGGTCAGGATGCGGTCGGGGCCGATCAGGACGCCGGAGCCGCTAAGGTTGCGCTGACGAATCGTGAATACCGACCAGCCGATGTAGTGGGCGTCGAAACCCGCTTGTTTGCTGCCGCGGGTTGGTAGCACCTCATTGTGCGTTTCGCTGGCTGGCGCGCTTGCTGACGGTGCGGCGTTGTTGGCTGCGGCCGGGGTCTCCTGGCGCAGTGCCGGGGCGCTGCTTTCAGTCGACGTACTTTCCGGCGCTGCCGTTGCTGCGCTGGCGACGGCGACGGCCGGCGCCGTGGCGGTAAGCGGTGTTTTTGTTTTCGCCGCTGGCTTGTTGAACCAGAACAGCGCGAAGGTTCCGCTCGCCACGATGAGCAGAAGCAGCCGGTTGCTGCTCCGCGCGAAACCATGCTGTGGGCGCGGTTCAACTTCCGTGATGATGCTGTCTGCACGCTGTTTTTGTTGCGCCAGCTTGCGGTCGTAGGCGGCGCGCTGCTCCGGGTGACGCAGCGTTTCGTAGGCGACGCGCAGCAGCGAGAGTTCATCCGGCTGATCGTGCAGGGTCTGTTTGCGCGCGGCGAAGGCGGACTCGATTTCTTCGCTGTTGGCGCTTGTTTCGATCCCGAGGACGGCATACAGGGTGTTGTTGTTTGTCATGTTCGGCACTTTTCAGCGTTAACTGCTTGGCATATGGCAAGGATAAGCTTTCAGGCGCATGAGCGGAAGTTTTTTCAAGCGCTGTGCGATGCTTTCATGCCATTGTGTTTCAGTGCGTCGGGTTCGCGCAGGGTGCAGCAGTAAGTACGACGGTGTCGCCGGCGTGTTTTGGCATGCTTGGCAGGTGTTCGATCAGCGGCCGGCAGGCGCCGCTGCTGCATAGCTCGTAGCCTGCTGTGTAGGGCGAATTGGCGAGCGTCAGCCGGTCGATCGGCGCAATCGTCGGGCGGTAATGCCAGACGCCGTTGCGCAATGCCGCGTCGGGCGGCGGTTCCATGCCGGCGCCGCTGCCGCGGATACGCGCCGCGACAATTTCCAGTTGCCGGCCCTCGATCCGCCAGTCTTCCTCCCAGCGCACCTTCTCGATCGAGTGCGTCCACGCGAGGGTGAAGGACTGGATCGCCAGCGTGACGGAAACGGCGCCTGCTGCCAGACAGAGCGGCATCAGGCGTGGCCGGCTTTGCGGCGCTTGATCTCGTGCCCGATGAAGACGGCTGCGGCGAGGGCAAAACCGATTTCGTCGGTGAGCGGTAGCGCAGCGATCAGCAGCAGCGCGGCAGCGGTCGCCACGCCACGTTCGAACCAGTTGAGCGGTGCGCGCAGATAGCCAATGGCGGCAGCACCCCAAAGCACGATGGCAAGGATCGCCTTGCCGACGATGTACGCCACGCCGCCGATCGTGATCTCGCCTTGCAGCATCAGCATCGGGTCATAGACAGCCATGTAGGGCACGACAAAACCGGCGATGGCGATCTGGACCGCCTTGAGTCCGATCTTCATGCCCGATTCCTTGGCGATCGAACTGGCGGCGAAGGCGGCCAGTGCGACCGGTGGTGTCAGGTCGGCCATGATCCCGAAGTAGAAGACGAACATGTGACTGACGATCAGGGGTACGCCGAGCTTGAGCAGCGCCGGCGCGGCAATTGCGCTGGTGATGATGTAGTTGGGAATGGTCGGGATGCCCATGCCGAGAATGAGGCAGACGACCATGGTCAGCACCAGCGAAAGGAACAGGCTGGTTTCTCCCACATGCAGGATGTAGCCGGCAAAACTTGACGCGGCGCCGGTCAGCGTCAGGGTGCCGATGATGACGCCGACGATGGCGCAGGCGACGCCGACCGGCAAGGCCTGTTTGGCGCCATCGGTCAGGCTGGCCCGGATCAGATGGAGTGTTTTGCGGCCGCCTTTGATGGCGAAGGCTTGGGCGATCAGAAGGGCGATCAGGCCGAGCAGCGGGTAGATCGTCCAGGTGTCGATGTGGTCGACAAATGCAGCGGTGGCGAGTCCCAGTGCGAGCCAGAAAACGTAGCGGAAGGCCGTTGCCGAAACACGCGCGGCGATTGCGCTGCCGAGAATCAGGATGGTCGTCAGCGTCAGGCCGATCATGCCGGCGAACATTGGCGTGAAGCCGTTGAACAGCATCCAGACGAGCGCTGCCAGGGGCAGCATGAGGTACCAGTTTTCGCGCATGGCGCGCCAGGGATTCGGACATTCTTCCCTGGGCAGACCGATCAGCCCCTTGCGGCCGGCTTCGAGATGAACCATCCAGAAGGCTGTCAGGTAGTAGAGGATGGCCGGAATCGCCGCCGCCTTGACGATCTCGGCGTAAGGCACGTTGAGGTTCTCGGCCATGATGAAGGCGACGGCGCCCATTACTGGCGGCATGATCTGGCCACCCATCGATGCCGTGGCTTCCACCGCACCGGCGAAAACGCCGGAGTAGCCGAATTTCTTCATCAGTGGAATTGTGAATTGCCCGGTGGTCAGCACGTTGGCGACGCCGGACCCCGAGATGGTGCCCATCAGCCCCGACGAGATGACCGAGACCTTGGCCGGCCCTCCCTTGGTGTGACCGACGAAGCCCAGTGCCAGCGAGTTGAACAGGTTGATCATGCCGGCGTGTTCGAGGAAGGCGCCAAACAGGATGAACAGGAAGATGTAGCTTGCCGAGACCAGCGTCGGGATGCCGTAAATGCCTTCGGTGCCGAAGCTCAGTTGGTCAATGATCTGCGAGAAGGCATAGCCGCGGTGCGCGAGGTCGCCGGGCAGATACTGGCCGAACAGGCCATAGAGCAGAAACAGTGCGCAGACGATGGGCAGCGCGAGGCCGAGAATGCGGCGCGCCGCTTCAAATAGCAGCACAATCAGCGCCGTGCCGAGCAGGAGGTCAATCGTGGTCGGATCGCCGGCACGCTGGATCAGGTCACCTTCGAATGCCCATTGATAGAAGGCCAGCGCAGCGGCAGTCAGCGCGAGAACGAGGTCGCCGGCCGGTACTGAGGTGCGTCTTGCGCCGAGCCGGAAGGCCGGATAGAGCAGAAAAGTGATGCTCAGCAGAAAACCGACATGGAACGAACGGATGACCAGACTGGAGAAAGGATGGAAAGCCGCAACCGCCAGCTGGTAGAAGGAAAAGGCAAGGGCTACGCCGCTGACCACGGTGCGCCAGCCGCCCCCGAGACGGCGCTGTACGCCGTGTTCGGAGAAGGCTTCGTCATCGTGCACGGGTGCCGCGCTGTCATTGCGCATGAGCACCCCTCGCTTATTTCAGCAAACCGACTTCTTTGTAGTACTTCTCGGCGCCCGGGTGCAGTGGTGCGGGCGAATTGAGCGGCGCGCCTTCCCGGGTGATGACCTTGGCGGCGGCATGCGCGGCGTGCAGGTCGGCGAGGTTGTCGAAGAGGGACTTGGTCATCTTGTAGGCCAGTTCGTTGGAGACGCCCTGGTGGCTGACGAGGAAGTTTTTGATCGCAACGGTCGGCACGTCGGCAGTCTGACCGCCGTAGGTGTTGGCTGGAACGATGGCCGGCTGGTAGGCGGCTTCGCCGATCTTTGCCACGACGTCGGCGGGCACCGGCACCATCACCAGTTTTATTGCCGTGGCCAGATCGCGCACGGCAGCGACACCGAGGCCAGCCGAAATAAGGGTGGCATCGAGCTGGCGGTTTTTCATCAGCTCAACCGATTCGCCGAAGGGCAGATATTCGGTCTTGGCGAAATCGCTGAAACTCATGCCGGCAGCCTTGAAGATGGCGCGGGCGTTAAGCTCGGTGCCGCTCTTCGGTGCGCCGACGGCAACGCGCTTGCCCTTGAGGTCGGCCAGGGTCTTGATGCCCGAATCGGCGCTGGCGATGATCTGGATGTAATTGGGATAGATGCCGGCGATCGTCCGCAGTTTGTTCAGCGGTGTCTTGAAGCCGGCTTCGGCATCTCCTTTCCAGGCGTCGCCGAGAGCGTCGCCCAGCGTGAAGGCAATTTCGCCACGGCCTGCCTGCAGCAGGTTGAGGTTTTCCGCGCTGGCCTTGGTTGCCTGTACCGAGCTCTTGGCATCAGGAATGGTCTTGCCGTATATCTGCGTAATTGCCACCCCCATCGGGTAGTAAACGCCGGAAGTTCCACCGGTCAATACGGTGATGAATTCAGCCGCGTAGGCGGTCACTCCCAGAGTCATGGCTGCGGTGACGAGCACCAGCTTGCGGGTCAGCTTGTTCATTGATGTCTCCTCTTGTTGTGGTATGCACTACCGCGCTGATGCGGTAGCGATCTGGCAGCACGTGGCGTGTCAGCCAGATTCTAATCATAAGGCATTGATTGACAATGGCGCTGCTGATCTGACGATACGGGTTTTCGTAAATGTGCCGCATGCCGTCTGCGGAAATCCGCGCATGCCGTTGCGCGCAGGACGCCGGATTCATGCGCTAGACGATGCCGCGCTGGCGCAGCGCGGCGATTTCCGCTGCGCTGCGTCCCAGCGCGCGCAGCACTTCGTCCGTATGCTGACCGAGTGTTGGCGGCGCGTGGCGGTATTCAACCGGCGTTGCCGACAGATGGATCGGGTTGGCCACCTGCGGGCTTGTTCCGCCGAGCGCGTGCGCCATCTCGATTTGCGTGTGGCGGGCCTTGACCTGCGGGTCGGCAAAGACCGCCGCGAGATCGTTGATCGGTCCGCAGGGAACGCCGGCGGTTTCCAGTACGGCGATCCATTCAACCGTGCTGCGCATGACGGTGCTTTGCCGCAACAAGGGAATCAGTTCGTTGCGATGCCTGACGCGTGCCGCGTTGCTGGCGAAGCGCGCATCGCTCGCCCATTCGGGGTGGCCGGCAATCTCGCAGAATTTCCCGAACTGTCCATCGTTGCCGATCGCCAGGATCATGTCGCCGTCGGCCGTCGGGAAGTCCTGGTAAGGGACGATGTTCGGATGGGCGTTGCCCATGCGGCGTGGCGCGTTGCCGGAAACGAGATAGTTCATCGCCTGGTTGGCGAGGCAGGCAACTTGCACGTCGAGCAGCGCGAGATCGATGTGCTGGCCGTTGCCGGTACGGTAGCCGTGCAGGTCGCGGTGCGCCAGCGCGGCGAGAATGGCGTTGCCGGCGTAGAGCCCGGTCAGGATGTCGGTGAGCGCCACGCCGACCTTCTGCGGCCCGGCGCCGGGTTCGCCGTCCGGCGTGCCGGTCAGGCTCATCAGGCCGCCCATGCCCTGGATCAGGAAATCGTAACCGGCACGCGCCGCGTAGGGTCCGTTCTGACCGAAACCGGTGATCGAGCAGTAAACAAGCTTGGGATTGATTGTCTTGAGGCTGGCGTAGTCGAGCCCGTAGGCCGCCAGCCCGCCGACCTTGAAGTTCTCGAGCAGAACATCGGCACTGGTCGCCAGTTCGCGGATGATGGCCTGCCCTGCGGCCTGCGTGATATCGACGGTCAGCGACTGCTTGTTGCGGTTGGTGCACAGGTAGTAAGCCGCTTCCCGGCTCGGCTCGCCGTTACCGTCGGGCAGCCAGGGCGGGCCCCAGCTGCGCGTGTCGTCACCACAGCCGGGTTTCTCGACCTTGATCACCTCGGCGCCGAGGTCGGCCAGCAACTGGCTGGCCCACGGCCCGGCCAGAACGCGCGAAAGATCAAGAACGCGCAGATGGGCGAGGGCGCCGCTCATGCTGCGGTTTTCGGGCGGCAGTGCTGCCGGATTGCACTGGTGAAGGGCAACTGCACTGCGCTGCGGAAATCGGCCTTGCTCATGATGTCGCTTTCTTGTTGGTCGTCGGCATGATTGTAATCAATCGCCAGAGGCGCCCGGGATTGAACAGCCGAGCAAGACCGCCACCCATGGACTAAAGTTAGCAGAGACTCTGTCTGTGCAGGGTCGAACGAACGGAGCAAGCCAGCCGCCTGGGCATATTCGTCAAGAGGGCAAACATGGACCAACTCGATCAGAAAACGACGCTATCGCTGCATGAGGCCGCCCAACTACTCGTCACCGGATCAGTGACCCTGCACGACGCGGAAGTGATTCTTGCTCGAGCCATTGAGCACGCCCAGCTTCCCGCCAACGTTAAACGCTGGGCAACGGAGCAATGGGACGGTAAGCAGCTGCCGGGGAATATCGACCGCACAGGAACGACCATTGAGCGATCGGACTTTGATGCCTGGCGAAAGCGTGCTGCCGCCTGACGGATTCGGTTGAAACTGCACAAGCACAGAAAGCAAAAAGCCACCCCGGAGGATTGTGCTGTTAAGCAATTCCCGGCCAGAAATAAGGCATATGGTGGCCGATTTTTGGCCATTTAAGGCTCAGTCAATTTGTCAATAAAAGGGATAACGTGGCCTGGCGTGAAGAAATCAAGCATAAGGTGGCCTAAAAAACTCCTTATGTAGCAAGGGTTTTTTGACCTTGTCCCATTCTTAGTGTGTAGCTCGAACTGAAGCTATTCCTTGTGCGGGAAATTTCAGCCCGAGGCCCTCTGAAAGCAGCACCGCTTACCTACGCACCTGAATTTTCACGTTTTGACTTGTCGGAGAAAAGATACCGCTGGCGCGCGTCATCCAATTCCTTCCTGACAGCCTTTCTCAAAGACGAGGGCTCAAGCACCTCAACACTCGCCCCGTACCTCAAAATGTCCATCACAATTTCGGTTGGATCCGAATAAGGCACTTCCAAAACATAGTTTCCAGCCTCGTCATACGAGCACCGTTGGTCTGGATGCCACTGTTCCGCGGCTAGCCAGCGTGCGCGGTCCGGCGAAAACACGAGCTTCGCCCATTCCACCGTTTCGCCAGCAAATATCCCATAGCCAGCCGCAAGTTCCCGATCCAGCGCCTTCTTCGGTACTTCGAGTGCCTTCTTGTCGATTCCCGATACCTTGCGAATTGCATCGACTGAAAAGCTGCGTACTCCCTGGCGCAAGTGGCACCAGCAATCGAGATACCAATTGTCGCGGTAGTACACCAGACGCTGCGGCGAGACCTCGCGCTCCGTCTCTTCGTTGTTCCGGCGGTGCCAGTGCCGAATCAGCAAGCGCTTGCGCTTGAGCAGCGTGGCCGCAACCAGCTCGAAATGCTTGATGTTGGCCTTGCGCTTCGCAGCGTGCTGGATTTTGACGCGCTTCGTGATCTCCGCAGGTTCGTCATCCTGGCTGCCGAGCAGACTTAGCAGACGTGTCTGTAGTGGCGCAATGTGCGGACCGAGTAGTCCCGGCTCAATCTCCTCCAGCAGGTGCTTCATCATCAAGAGCGAGTAGATCTCGGAGGAATTGAACCACAGCCCCGGCAGCTCGTATTTCGGCGCGTACTTCCCAGGCGTCGCAAAGTGATAGCCGCCCGCATCCCGGTCAAAGACGATCGGCGCATTCATCCGATCGCGCAGGTATTGTAGATCTCGTTTGACCGTCGCGCGGGAGACGCCAAGACTCGCCTGAAGCTGGCCGAAGGTGGCGAACTTCCGTTCGTGCAGTAGCTGCTCAATTTTGTAAAAACGTTCGGTCCGATCCATTTCTCCCCCTTAAACGCAGGATCAATCGATGAGCCTGTGCAGACAGTCTAGGTCACGATAAATATTTCAACAATCCAAAACGCAGGCTCACGCCCTGAGCCTGCATCGGCCGACAATTCTCACAGCGGGATGGAAAACCCAGTTGATTGGGCGTTATGGAAAAGGCAAATCATGAACGGCACGATGACAAAAATCCAGAATGCACTCATCCCTACGACGTTGGATCAAATCATCACGCGACACCGAGACGACTACTCGCTACAACTCAGCTCGGACGAAGACCTTGCCGGATTGCAGAAAAGCATTGTGGCAGCGGAATGTTATGCCGCTGATGAAATCATTGAATGGCGGGTGGTGTGCCTTGAGCGCAACCCGGCTCTAGGCCGGAAGGCCCACATTCTCCTGGGAGACGTCGTCAGGACCGGTGTGCCGTTGTCGACCTCGCCGGTGCTCTACATCGATCGCGGGAGCCGCTGGGTGGTGACCGCCTCTGGATCCATGTATCGACTTGCAGGAATGAAAGCACCCGGCGAGCCGCCGCTACTGCACATGCTGCATCTTTGCCGAACCTTGCATCACTGGAAGATTGGCGAGCTCCTCGGGGTTCGGAGTTTTCCTAGGCAACTGGAAAACGGTCAATCCAACTAGGAGGTCGTAGATGCAAAATACCAATCTTCCAGCGCTCAATGAGTTGCCTAATAGATACCCTCTAATCTACCGCTCTTTCCATCGCAGCCGACGCTATTCGAAGCATCCGATTGCTCATTGGGGTTTCGAGTGTAGCGGCGGTTGGTTTGCAATTATCGACGAGCTATCACAATGGCTAGAGGAGGAAGCTCAAAGATTGAAAGCAAGCGGTAAGCGAGCGCCTGTCGTTGTTCAAGTCAAAGAGAAACTTGGGGGGTTACGATTTTATGTTGCGCATTTCCCGAGAAGCCGATTTTTCGAAGAACTGTTCCTAAGGATTGATGCGGCAGAGTTGAAGTCGTTTACGGTTTGCGAGGTATGCGGGCAGCATGGGAAACTGCGGCGTCTCGGATATCTGCAAACGTTGTGCGACCATCACTCGACGGAACGGGACAGTCATCGGAATGAGGAATGATCATCTTCCTCGACTTTGACGGCGTGACTCACCCAGAGACGGCTGGGGATGAATCGGTATTTTCCCGCGTGGAATTTTTGTGGAGAATTCTGCGGGCCTGCCCACAGGTTAATGTCGTGTTTTCCAGTTCATGGCGTGAAATTTACAGCCCTGACAGCATGGTCGATTTCGTGACGGCCAACGGCGGTGAGGATCTCATTCACCGCTTCGTTGGCGGCACGCCGTCGCTTATTCGCGAGGCCCGTGCGAACTACGCCGGTCCTTTCAGGAAGCGCGAACTTGAATGCCGCGTATGGCTTCGTGACAACGACTTGCAGGAGGAAGCCTGGCTTGCTCTCGATGATGTCGCTTACGGGTTTTGTCCTGACTCGCCGAATCTCTATCTTGTCGATCCACTGACGGGCCTTACTGAGGCCGACGTGCAGGCGATCATCGCCCTTATCTATGGGGAGAGCGAGCGATGATTCTATTTTTGGATTTTGATGGCGTGTTGCATCCCGATGCCGTTTATCTAAAAAAGGGGCGGCCAGTTTTGCACGGAGCTGGTGAGCTTTTCCAATGGGCGCCTCATCTAAGCAGTGCGCTTGCCTCGCATCCGAACGTTGCGATCGTGCTATCGACTTCGTGGGCGCGCGTGCTCGGATTTGACCGTGCAAGAGGTGCTCTCCCGGAATTACTTCGGCAGCGGGTAATTGGTGCGACGTGGCATTCCAAAATGGGGCGCAGCGTGTTCGGGGGATTCAGGCTTCCTGAATGTTGGTGGGACCAAGTTTCTCGATATCAGCAGATTGCAGGGTACGTGCGGCGTGCGCAGCTCACGGAATGGGTCGCGATAGACGACCACGGAGAAGCATGGGCCGACGAGCACGCAGACAATCTGGTCTGGACGAATCCAGACAAAGGAATTTCCGACCCGTTGGCACTGGCCACCCTACACAAACGATTGACAAGGTCATGAATTGTGACCGCCTTCAGTCCGCCCTATGCACAGACATCAATGAGATGCAGCAGGCCACCAACCAAGTGAACGAGCGTAATGGTTTCAAGGAACTAGCGACATGATCGAGACGCAACGGGTAAGACGCACGATGATCGAGACGGCAGCGAAGATCTGCGATCGCTGCGGCCTGCGTGCCGAAGTGCGTGACGTCGATTTTGAGTTCTGTGAATTCATCTCGATTCGCCATTTGGGTGGATACGGCTCCGTCATAGGCGACGGCGCCCGGGTAGAAATAGATCTCTGTCAGCACTGCTTCAAAGCGCTATTGCCTTTTGCGCGTGTGGTACTGGAAGAACCGAACCAATGAAAGCACTAGGAGATGCTGATCTGCTGCGTTTTCTCCATAGAGTTTCCGATAGGCAAGGAGGTGACTAATGAGTTACTGCCGCTGGTTCACTGCTTCAATTTACTTATTCCTGGCGTCCGAGGGTATTGAGTGTTGCAGTTGCACAATTACGCCAAAACGGTTCATCGTCAGACAGAAATTGGCGTCGATACATTGGCTAACGTTGATCTTCAAGAAGAAGAGAAGGCCACTGAAAAGAATTTGGCTTGTTGAACAAATACGACCGACGCGGTACGGCAAGCTGGTCCATCGACAAGCAATATTCAGATCAAGATCGGCGGCACTCGCTCACGTGTTGGTTCATCGCGACCGCGGCGATTATGTGCCGCAGTACGTTGATGAACAGTTGCTGGAAGAAATCCGGGACATCGAGGATGTCGTACGACCACTCATGAGATTTCGTTCAAAGATCGAAAAAAAGCGTCGGAAACCTACGTAGGACATGTACGGCGGCAAACTGCTTCTCTCTTCTCCGTTTCGATATCAGCTACACACGCACGCAGCAACGAATGGAAATCCCAGTCCTCAATCATCGCGTCGACTACGGGCTGTTCTAAGGCAGACTCGCCGTTCAGCAATTCAGAGAAGAAGACATCAAGCGTTTCTGCGTCCTTCTTATTTACTGCCTCACGAAGCAGGTCTTTTCGGAGTTTGATAAGGTCGTACGCCGAGCTTCCGCCCTTAAACAGACAAAAACCACCCTTGATACTTGTATCGACTAGCCTGCCTAGGTTAGAGGCAGGTTGCTCTTCTGTACGATTGGGCTTGTCACTCATGATCGAAAATTATTTTTTTGGCACGGTTCAACAGCTCAGAAACAGCCATGCTCTGGCTGTAACCGCACGGGATGACCCAAGTCCCAGTCACCGGCAGTTTTTCGACCGTAACTTCTTCCTGCGCATAGCAAATCTGATTGAAAATCTCTTTCTGGACATAGTGATCGCCGTAGTGACCGCCACATTCACATATCGTCATGTAGTAAGAGTTGCCCGCCGTCATACTGCTGCGCATCTCGAAATTCGGATGACGCTGGATGATCTCGACCAGGATGTCGTCGGGCAGTTCCTCGACATAACACAGCAAAAAACCGTCGTCGGCTTCCGGTTCGAACTCATCAATCAAGTGTTTAGTTGCCAGCGCGACAACGGCGCTTTCCTTGTTGCAGAGGTTGCAGGGCTGTGTGGCGCTCACAAGGTAAAGCGGTGAGGAAATAGATGGGCCTTCGAGGGTTTCCATGGCGGTGGTCAAGTTGGAGGACAGAACACTATAGCTCACCGGTATTGCGTTCAGCCAGCAAGTGCACGGACAAACCTTGTCCTCCTTGCTTACGAGTTTGCGGTATGAGAATTCGTCTCGCCACTTCGGCACAACCAACTCAGGAGCACTACCATGAGCAAAAAAGGTTCTTCGTTCACCCCCGCAGCCATCAGCCGTATCACCAGCGCCACCGCCAAATCGCACGGCGGTCAAATACCGGCTCGTAGTTTTGCAGCAAAGGCTCAAAGCATCGCGGCAAAGGCAGCAACGCCCGCCCCCACGGTGAAGAAGTAACGACTACGTTCGGATTTCGAGGAGAGAAAGCCAATACCTATACCAGTGCGGGTAACGGTATTCTCTCCATTCTTGGATGGTCTCGTATCCAAACGGGAAAACAGGCGCGCGAAGTCTGCCAAGAGGGCCAATGATCGGCATCATGAAATTGATGCGCCTGGTCGCAGAGGCCATCAACCAACTTAACGCCCAGTCCTTTCGCCGTGGATTCTCCTTCTCCCTGGCTTTGTCCCCGTAGAGCTTTCTGAAAATCGCATCGAGCACGTCGAGCGATGGGAAGGCTCCGCCGCTTTTCCAGCGCCTGAGTTGCCGCTTGGATGAGCCGATGTCGGCATCTTTGGCTGCCTTCGATATCTGCGGGATGTAGGCAGGTAGGTTGCTTCCAACCCCTGAGTAATTCTCAAGCCACTCGAAAAACAGTGCATTGGGGCTGGCGGGCACATCAGTGCAGAGGTCGGGAAAAAGCCTGTCAAAAGATGGCTCAGCAGCGAAACCATCAACTTGCGTCTGCGCGTCCCAGGCTGCGATAAGGGACAGCATTAGTTCCAGCATCACCATTGCTCTCCCCAAGGTGACTTGTTCGACAGATACAGCGTTGCGCAGTCTGTCGACCGCCCCCGGCCACAGGTATGGGGCAAGTTCGGGAGCCGATTCGAGTAGATCTGCGCAACGAGGCATATCGTCTTGTTGCCAAGCCAACGTTGGTGCCTTTAAGGCCTCCTCGATGTCGATGAAGTGCTGACCAATGGGCGTGATCGTCGGCGGCCACTGCCCGTCCTTCTTTGCACAGGCGTAGATATAGCCCTTCCAGGATCCAAAATCGATGACGATCGATTCTTCGCCATTGAGCGCCTTTCGGTACTCGCCCGCCCAAGGAAGGCCAATTTCTTCCAAAGCAGCGGGCAAGATTTCACGCATTCGTTCGAGGCTGACCTTCTTCTGGCGCCGAATGTCCTGGTAGAGCGCGAGCATCTTGGGATTGATTTCCCCCATCAACTCGGTTATCGAGAAACCGGTCAGCTCAAGCTCAATGGCTGCATCCCAAAGGAACAGATCTGAGAATCCAATTCTGCGTGGGCGTCCGGCGCGACCGAAAGAGGGTGGAGGTGTTTTGCTCACGACATAGGAATTTGTTTGGTCGGCGCATCGTAACTCAGCGTAGGCATTCAGTGACCTTGCCGTACAGAAAAACTCGAGCGCTGACTCTTCGTCGGCCGAAGCGGCGATTCGAGTAATCGCCTGCCCCGTTCGTTAATGCGCTAGTTACCAGTCATTTGATCAGGAATTGCGTTAAACGGTAAAGGCACCGCAGATGGCGCTATCGTTGCCTTCACGCGCGAGGTTGAACGCATCGCCAGCATTCACCAGGTCGACCTGCGCGATCGCGTCAGCCGTCGAATAAACCGCAAAGCCACTGCACGGCCCGCCAGTTGCTTGGCCCCACCTCGATCGAAGAACGCTGCTCCATACCCTCATCAGCACGCATTTCGCCGATAGGCTGTGATCTGCCCCTTCCGACCCGTGGGATAATCGCGCATGACAAGGGGAAAACCGATGGACAGGGTTACTGAAATCAGTGAAACGATAGGATGGGAAGGGGATGTTCTCAACCGAAAATCTTATGCGGACTTTCTCAGGAAATACATGATTTCCCGTGTGCACAGTCGCAGCGATGGGACGTTGAAGCCGTTCACCCTAGCCATTGACGCGGAATGGGGCCACGGAAAAACGTTTTTTGTCGAGCGTTGGGTCGAGGATATGAAAAGCGAGGAGCACCCACACATCACCCTCGTCTTCGATGCATGGAAATCCGACTATGCCGCCGACCCGGTCGTCTCCTTCATGTCCGACTTCAAGGCATGCATCGACGATCGCATTCAACACTCGGGACTCGACGGAATGCTGCACGAACGCGCTATGGAAGCAGTGCAGAAAGCATTCAAGGGAATGCGTCGCGCGATTATCCCGACAGGCAAAGTGGTACTTACATCACTCTTGAAAAGAGCCAGCGGAATTGCCCTCGACGAAGTCATCGAGGCCTGCGTCGGCAATGACGGTACAGTGAGCAGCACAAGCCCGAATGATTTCAGCAAAGCGGGCATCGAAGCCATGAATAAAGGGCTCGACGCATTCTTTGATAAGGCCCTCGAGGAACAAGCGGAGCGACGTCAGGCCATCGGCGATTTCAAGACATCGATGGAACTTGCGCTGAAGGCACTCTCCGAGGACGAATCCATCGACCTCCCCATGTTTGTCTTCATCGATGAGCTCGACCGCTGCCGTCCTGACTTCGCGATCGCGCTGCTCGAAGGCGTCAAACACCTTTTCGACATCCCAGGGGTTTGTTTTGTCGTAACGACCAACATCCGCCAACTGTCCGCGTCGGTCAAAGCCATTTACGGTCAGGACTTCGACGGTCACGGCTACCTAAAGCGTCTCTTTGATGCCGAGTTTGCTCTCCCGCCGATCAATCAAGGTGACTATGCCAAGGTGCTCGTCAAGGAATACCCGGAACTCAATAATCGGGCTGTCCTCGGCCTACCACCAACAGGGTTCTTGAATCAGCCGCGAAAACATTTCGATGCCAGTGATGTTCTCGCTTGGGTCGCGGAGGCATTCAGTCTTGATCTAAGGTCGTTGCGCAAAGTCGCTGAAACGACGGTGGCAGCATTATCTGGCGTTCCGCAAGAGAGGAAAACCTATCTCCTTTGGATGACCGTCCTAGTCGCCATCCGCCACAAGAATCCAGCCTTCTTTGATGCGCTCGACTCGTATAACACTAGACCGATGAGTCCTTCAGTGTTCAAAGAATACTGGGATAAGGTTGCCGACAGAGACAATCAACGCGAGTTCATTATGTATGGCCATTTGATGAACGAAAGAGGGGAGAAAAATCATGTTGATCTTCGCCAGGTCGCACACGCCTACTACGAACATTCCTTCACTGACATGAAGGGAGAACGGGGCGATCGTCACGGATATCCAACGTCGGTGCAAGAAGAAGTTACGAGAAATGACATGCCGAACACCTATTCGAGTTCGAGCGTTTATCCACCCTCAACAAAACACTATTTCAGCCTTGTTCGCACAGCTGGGCATCTGAACGGCGACTGACATGCTTTGCTCAGACTCAACGCAGCCCATCGGTCAGCGGGTGTTGTAGACCGTTGGCAGTCGTCGGCCATCAAGAGACGTAGCGATTGCGCAAAATCGTCAGGCTCAAACGACGGGAAACTGATACCTAAGCCGCCATCAAACGATTCAGTCGTCAGTCTCTTGGTAGGCCATTGCCGCCACTGGCGTGCCACACCAGAAGGGCTGGAATGCGCGGGTCAGCAGTCGTAAAGTCGAAAATCGACTCGAACGATCGCTTGGTGTTTAAGGTTACTTCCGGAATCGACATCCCAGGAGTCGGTGCGGCCCCGGGAGATGGAGATGCCCACGAAGTGCGAGGGTGAGTAGATGGGCTGGGTGTCGGCGCGCGTTTAAAAGTGACCAGCTGTGCGCGTTGAATTTTGACCAGGGGCGATAGCCGCCTGTCATTGGCTTGGCTGTGGATAAGTGTAGCCCAGACCTACCTGGTTTGAGCCGTTTTTTC
>Ga0207952_1000963_pt1 | contig 15516 bp, 14 predicted proteins | sample SubbioR12Aug_8Ca_FD_184831 | JGI IMG/M metagenome (GOLD analysis project Ga0207952, IMG submission 184831) | Serpentinite rock and fluid subsurface biosphere microbial communities from McLaughlin Reserve, California, USA - CR12Aug_8Ca (SPAdes) | ecosystem: Environmental > Terrestrial > Deep...
CGCCCCGGTGTCGGGAAAATACTGTCGGAAAATTCAAGGCCTTGATCGGCAAGGCTTTTCGCCGGCCGTTTTCCGACACCTGCGTGTCGATAAATGCGAGCCGTGTCGGAAAACCTCCTCACGCCGAGCGGGGCATGGCCAAAGAAAAGGCCGACGCGGTTCAAGCGTCAGCCTGACAGACTCGATAGCACAAACCTGCCGAACCTGCCAATCACATTCGCGTGAGCGAATGCTGGCAGTGCTAGCACTCTGCTAGCGGCTGCAGGTGCCGGCGAAATAGGCGTCGGCGCCGCATGCCTTGCCGCCCGGCAGGGCGCAGGTGCCCTTCTCATCGGCGGCGCTGTTGCCCGATACCGCCGTGTAACGGCCACCGGTGATGGCGCAGTAGCGGCCCGCCGCGGTGATGTACCCCGTCACGCGCAAGCCGCCGACCGGGCACTCGCCGCGGAACAGCGCCCATTCCTCGCACTGGTAGTTGTCGACGAAGACACAGACGCCGTACTGGCCGCCGTCGGGCCGGCGCTCGATTTGCAGCATCCCGCCCCGCACCGCGCAGTTCTGCGACGCCGGGTTGGCGAGCTGCGGTGGCGACTGGGCCTGCGCGTCGACGCCAATGCAAAACACCGCCGCCCCCACGCACGCCATGGCCGCCACGCGGTTCATCGCCGCCCGCGCTCGCGAAGCTGCTGCTCGATCATCTGGTTGATGGTGCCGCGGATCCGGTCGTGGTCCAGCCCGTCCTTCAGCCGCTTGTCCTCCTTCATGCCGTTCAGCACGCTTTCCATGACGTTCGCCGGGTTGAAGCTGGGCGGGAACGAGCGCGGCGGGAAATCCTTGAACGTCGCCACGAACTGAAAGACCTCGTCCATAGATCCGTACACGCCTCCCACGTGGTTGATCTGCCAGTCCCAGTAGGTGTTGGACGTGATGTCGGCACGCTCGAAGGGATCCTGCATCAGGTTGAATATCTTCTGCAGGCGAAGCGTCGTGAAAGGTTCGGCCCACAGGCCCATCGTGCCCTGCATACGCTGCTCGGAGAAGACGTACTTGTAGTCGCCGTCCCGGAGGCCAACGAGCAGACCGTCGTCATCCGAATAGAAGAACTTGGTTCGCGCGCTCCTGGTGCCATTGTTGTTTGCAGCACTTCCGCTCACGTTGCGCAGAAAAGCGGACTGATCGTAGCCGTCGAGGTGCACCTTGTAGGCAATGCCGTTCGCGGTGTAGCCCGCCTTGCATTTGGCAACGATGTTCGGCTCACCGGCGATCGCGCAGAGCGTCGGAATCCAGTCGTTGTGGCTCATGATCTCGTTGCTCACCGTGCCGGGCTTGATGGCGGCCGGCCAGCGGATCAGGCAGGGCACGCGGAAGGCGCCCTCCCAGTTGGTGTTCTTCTCGCTGCGAAACCAGGTCATGGCGCCGTCCGGCCAGGTGTTCATGTGCGGGCCGTTGTCGCTCGAGTAGACGACGATGGTGTCGTTCGCGAGGCCCATGTCGTCGAGCGCCTTGAGCAGGGTACCGACCGTGTCGTCGTGCTCCTGCATGCCGTCGATGTACTCGCTGTCACCGTGCTTGTAGCGGCCACGATGCGCGGCGCGGACATGCGTCCGGAGGTGCATGCGGGTCGCGTTGAACCAGCAGAAGAACGGCTTGCCGGCCGCCTGCTGGCGCTTCATGAAATCGATGGCGGCGGCCGAGGTCTCGTCGTCGATCGTCTCCATGCGCTTCTTCGTCAGCGCGCCGGTATCCTCGATGGTCTGCTTGCCGATCTTGCCGAAGCGCGGATCGACTGTGGGATCGTCGCGGTCGCTCGCCTTGCACTTCAGCACGCCGCGCGGCCCGAACTTGGCGAGATAGGCCGGGTCCTTCGGATAGTCGGGCAGCTCCGGTTCCTCCTCGGCGTTGAGGTGGTAGAGGTTGCCGAAGAACTCGTCGAAGCCGTTCACGGTCGGCAGCGATTCGTTGCGGTCGCCGACATGGTTCTTGCCGAACTGGCCGGTGGCATAGCCCAAGTTCTTGAGCAAGCCGCCGATCGACGGATCCTTCTGGCTCATGCCCATGGGCGCGCCGGGAAAGCCCACCTTGGTCAGGCCGGTGCGAATGCCGTGCTGGCCGGTGAGGAAGGCGGCACGGCCTGCGGTGCAGGACTGCTCGCCGTAGTAGTGCTGCAACTTGATGCCTTCACGGGCGATGCGGTCGATGTTCGGCGTTTCGTAGCCCATCAGGCCGTTGGAGTAGGCGCTGATGTTGGCGATGCCGATGTCGTCACCCCAGATGATCAGGATGTTGGGCTTGCGTCCGGCAGTAGCCGGCGGCGGCGTCTGCTGCGCCTGGGCCTGCTGGACTGGCACGGCCAGGCCCACGGCCGAGAGCCCGGCGAACGCGGTGCTGGCCAGCAGCATCCTGCGGCAGATGGAAACCTTACTGTCGTCCTTCTTCGACTCGTCACTCATTCTACCCCTCCTCTGACAATGCAGCGAAATCCGACATGGCTGGTCGAGGTGTCGATCGGTTCGGCGTGGCGCGCGGCGGGACGATAGCGCCGGCAATAGTTGGGCGCGCAAAGGTGCGAGCCGCCCTTCAGCACCTTGCGCGGGATGCGTACGGTGGGCTGGCGCGGGTCGTAGCTCGCCTCCAGGGCGGCGCCGCGCGGATTCTCCGGCACGCAACACGCCTTGGGTGCGTCGGCGGTGTGCTGCGTCGAATACCAGTCGGTCGTCCATTCCCACACGTTGCCGATCATGTCGTGCACGCCGTAGCCGTTCGGCGGAAAGGCACGCACCGGCGAGGTGCGCGCCCAGCCATCGTCGCGCGTGTTGTCGTGCGGGAAGTTGCCCTGCCAGGTATTGGCCATGTGCTGACCGTCGGGGATCATCTCATTGCCCCAGGCGAATTCCGCGCCGTCGAGGCCACCACGCGCGGCGAACTCCCATTCGGCTTCGGTCGGCAGCTCCTTGCGAGCCCATTTGGCGTAGGCTTCGGCGTCGCGAAAGGCGATCTGCACCACCGGATGATCGTCGAGCCCACCGATGTGGCTTCCTTTGCCATGGGGCCGCCGCCAGGTGGCGCCGAAGGTGAAGCGCCACCACTGGCTAAAATCCGCGAGGTCGACCGGCTTCGAAGGAGGCGTGAAGACGAGACCGCCGGCCTTCAGCATCTCGGGCCGTGCGCCGGGATAGTCCTTGGGATCGGGATTGATCTCGGCCCAGGTCACGTAGCCGGTCGCCTGGATGAACTCCCGGAACCGGGCGTTGGTCACCGGTGTCGGATCGATCCAGAACGCGTCGACCGTGACCGCATGGACAGGCTTCTCTTCCGGATAATGCCTGTCCGAGCCCATGCGGAAGGTGCCGCCGGGAACGTGGATCATGCCGGAGTGCGCGTCCGCCATCGTATCGTCGATCCGTTCTAGTTCGCCCCTTGCGGCGGCGACGTCAGCTTTTGCAGTACGGCGTCGAGATTGAACGAACCCGGCCGCTGGCGAGGCGGGAACTCGACCAGGCTCTGGATGTAGCGCGTGACATAGGCCTGGGCCGGCACCAGCAGGTATATGCGGTCGATGCGCCAGCGGGCGTAGCCCATACCCTCCTTGTCAGCGCGCTCGAACGGATCGGCCCTGAGGTCGAACAGCTTGGGCACGCGGAGCGTCACCATCGGGTCTTGCCAGACGTCGAAGCCGTGGCTGCGCTGCTCCATGAAAGCGAGCTTCCACTTGTCGTAGCGCAGGCCGGCGAGGCCGCCGTCGTCGGTCCAGTACAGGAACTCCTTGCGCGCGCTGCCCGTGCCGTTCTTCAGCAGCTCGCGCTGGTCGTAGCCGTCGAGATGGACCTTGAAGCTCTTGGTCCCGAAACTGGCACCGCGCATCAGCTTCGCCTTGAGGTCGGTCTCGCCGACGGCGGCCAGCAGGGTCTGCATCCAGTCCTCCGCGGAGAACACGTCGTTGATCTCCGTGCCCGGCTTCACCAGGCCGGGCCAGCGCACCATCGCGGGCACGCGGTAACCGCCCTCCCAGTTGGTGTTCTTCTCGCCGCGGAATGGCGTGGTGCCGCCGTCAGGCCAGCTCATGACCTCGGCGCCGTTGTCGGTGGTGTAGATCACGATGGTGTTGTCGGCGATCCTGAGGTCGTCGAGCTTCTTCAGGAGCTGGCCCACGTGGCCGTCGTGCTCGACCATGCCGTCGGCATAGACGCCGAGCCCGGTCTTGCCCTCGGACGCGGGTTTGAGATGCGTCCAGATGTGCATGCGGCTCGAATTGGTCCAGACGAAGAACGGCTTCCTGTCGCGATTGGCGCGGTCGATGAAGTCGAGCGAGGCGGCGAGGAATTCCTCGTCAATCGTTTCCATGCGCTTCTTGGTGAGCGGCCCGGTGTCCTCGCACTTCTGCTTGCCCCACTTGCCGAAGCGCGGATCCTCGCCCGGCGTCTCGTTCGGCAGGGCGACGCACTTCAGCACGCCCCTGGGCCCGTACTGGGCCTTGAAGGTCGGGTCCTTGGGGTAATCGATGTTCTCCGGCTCCTCCTCGGCATTGAGGTGATAGAGGTTGCCGAAGAACTCGTCGAAGCCGTGCACCGTGGGCAGGAAATCGTTGCGGTCGCCCAAGTGGTTCTTGCCGAACTGGCCGGTCACGTAGCCCTGCGGCTTCAGCAGATCGGCGATGGTCGGGTCCTTCTCCGACAGGCCTTCCGGCGCGCCGGGCAGGCCCACCTTCAAGAGGCCGGTACGGATCGGCGACTGGCCGGTGATGAAGGCCGCGCGTCCCGCCGTGCAGGATTGCTGGCCATAATAATCGGTGAAGATCGCGCCATCGCGGGCGATACGGTCGATGTTGGGCGTGCGGTAGCCCATCATGCCGCGGTTGTAGGCGCTGATGTTCCACAGCCCGATATCGTCACCCATGATGACGAGGATGTTGGGCTTGGCAGGCACCTGCGCGCCGACCGGAAAGGCTGCCGAGAGGCCGGTGAGCAGTGCCGTTGCCGACAGCAACTTGCTGAGTTTCCCTTTGATCATTGTTTGCCCCTGTTCGAGAGATTGCGGATGAGCCGCTATTTGAGTTCGAACGGATAGATCACTTTCCAGTCGTTCTTCATGTCGACGATCGTCCATTTGCGACGGACCGCCTCGTCCCACGCCTTGTCGAGCCGGCCGACGGACGATTGCCGGTCGTAGGCGTATTCGCGCACGGCATCGGTATGATGAACGAGCCCCATGAACCGCGCGCCGGCACCGGCTGCCGTCCATTCCAGCATCTGCTGGTCGCCGTCGGAGTTGCCGAAGGTGAAATAGGGTCGCCGCCCGATGTACTGGTTGATGCCTTCTGCCTTGCCCGGACCATCGTCGATGAACTGGACCTTGGCTTCCTTCATCAGTACCGGCACGCCGCTCGGCTGCAGGACGTACCTGGTGACACCCGAGGAACCCACCACCTGTTCCGGCGGGATGCCATAGATCCGTTCAGTCCACGGCCGCATGAACTCGATGCCGCCGCCCGAGACGATGAAGGTCTTGAACTGGTTGGCGCGCAGGTAGGCCAGCAGCTCGAGCATTGGCTGATAGACGAGATCGGTGTAGGGCCGCTTGAAGCGTGGATGACGCGCCGTGGCGAGCCAGTCGAGCACGGCCTTGGCAAACTCCGCGGTGGTGAGGCCGGCGTGGGTCGCGGCCATGATCTCGAGCAGGCCTTTTTCGCCCATCATGGCAAGTGCTGCTCTGTCGTCCGCCAGCACCGACTTGAAGGGTTCCAGCGTCTTCCATTCGGGGTGCTGCGGCGCCAGCGCCTTCACGCGATCCATGGCAAAGGCGACCTGGAAATAGATCGGTTGCTCGGTCCACAGAGTGCCGTCGTTGTCGAAGGTCGCGATGCGCTCGGGAACCGGCACGAAGTCGCTGCTGCCGGCCGTGATCGTGCGAGTGACGAACTCGAGGATCGTCTTCTTCGCCGGCCCGTCGTTCCATGACGGCAGCGGGTCGGCCTGGCCGAAGGACGGCTTTCCGGTCGCGAGGACGACAGCCGCGGCGGCAAGTGCCGGGACGAATGCTCTGCGGCGCATGACCACCTCCCCATCCGGACTTTACCGCGCCAGGTCCCCGCCGTGCATCAATTGCAATTGAACAGCCAGATATGCATGGCCACAGTGCCCGGCATGACAATGACACCCCCAGCCGGGCCGGACGATGCCACCAAGCGACTCCTGCCATGGCTCGTGGCGGTCGCGTTCTTCATGCAATCGCTCGATACGACGATCCTGAACACGGCGGTCCCGGCCATCGCCAAGGCGATGGATGTGACGCCGCTCAGCATGAAGTCGGTGCTGGCGAGCTATACGCTGAGCCTTGCTGTCTTCATCCCGGTCAGCGGCTGGATGGCTGACCGGTTCGGCACGCGACGGGTCTTCGCCTGGGCGATCGGGCTGTTCACCCTGGGGTCGATTCTGTGCGGACTGGCGACCAGCATCGACATGCTGGTTACCTGCCGGGTGCTGCAGGGCGCTGGCGGCGCCATGATGATGCCGGTCGGCCGCATGACCCTGGCGCGCACCTTCGACAAGGCCGACCTGGTGAAGGCCATGAGCTTCGTCGCCATCCCGAGCCTGATCGGCCCAATGGTCGGTCCGGTCGCCGGCGGCCTGATCGTCGGCTACCTGCATTGGAGCATGGTGTTCTTCGTCAACGTCCCGGTCGGGCTGCTGGGACTCTACTTCGTCCTGCGCTACCTGCCGGATTATCGCGAGCAACAGACCCACCCCCTGGACTACATCGGCCTGGTGCTGTTCGGCGGCGGCATCGCCCTGCTCTCCTACGTGCTGGAGGTGTTCGGCGATCACCGTCTGAGCGTGGCCGAGATCCTGGGCCTGCTGGCGCTCGCGGCGGCGATGCTGGCGGGCTACGGCATCCGCGCCACCCTGACCGCGTTCCCGCTGCTCACGCTCGGACTGTTCAAGATTCGCACTTTCCGGGCAGCGGTGAGCGGCGGCTTCTTCACGCGGCTGGGGCTGGGCGGCATCCCGTTCCTGTTCCCGCTGCTCTACCAGATCGGGCTCGGCTTCTCGCCGATCCAGTCGGGTCTGCTGGTGCTACCGCAAGCGATCGCCTCGATCGGCATGAAGACCTTCATGCCGGCGATCCTGGCAACGCTCGGCTACCGCCGCGTCCTGGTCGGCAACACGGTCATCGTCGGCCTGATGATCGCCTCGTTCGCGACCGTGGGCATGCATACACCGGTCTGGCTGATCGTCGCGCAGGCCTTCGTGCTGGGGTTCTTCACCTCGATGCAATACACCAGCATGAACACGCTGGTTTACGCCGACGTCTCAGGCTCACAGACCAGCGGCGCCAGCACGATTGCCGCCACCGGCCAGCAGCTCGCCATCAGTTTCGGCGTGGCAGGCGCTGGCCTGATCGCCGCCATCTTCGTTCCGCCTGAGCTGCATTCACATCCCGACGCGATCGTGGGCGGCGTGCAGCACGCCTTCCTGGCGCTTGGCGTGCTCACGGTCCTGTCGTCCGTCGTCTTCATGGAACTCAGGGCCGATGACGGCGCGAACCTGAGCAAGCACGATTCAACGCGCCACGACACCCATGGCCACGACGCCGAAAGCTAGTTCAGCCGCCAGATCGCGATATTGAGCACGGCCGTGAAGGCCACCCACAGGACGTAGGGTACAAGGAGCAGTCCCGCGATCCGGTCGATGGAACGGAACGCGAGCGCCGTCGCGACGATCGCCAGCTCCAGCACCAGGATGACGGCGACCGATGGTCCGATCCTTTCGAGGCCGAAGAAGGACACGCACCAGCCGAGATTGAGCGCGAGCTGGAGCGCGAACATGCTGAGCGGACCCTGCGCGGTCTCGCGATCGGCGGCGCGCCACACCCGCCACGCCGCGACGCCCATCAGGACGTAGAGAACGGTCCACACCGGACCGAACACTTCACCGGGGGGATTGAAGGAAGGCTTGGCAAGATCCGCATACCAGGTCTTTACGGTGGTTGCGGTGACGGCGGCGCCGAGTGCCCCGATGCCGAGACAAAGGGCAAGGAACAGGAAAAGGCCTGCGATCTCGACGGTGCGGCTGCGCTTCACGAACCTGCCTCAGGACAGCAGGCTGGCGCCGACATTGATCGTCAGCGCGAGGATGGCGGTGTTGAAAGCGAAAGCCACGATGCCGTGGATGAGGCTCAGGTAACGCATGGCAATCGAGGTCGTGGCGACGTCGCCGGTCTGGGCGGCGCAGCCGATGACGAAGGAGTAGTAGAGGAAATCGCGATAATCCGGTTCGCGCTCGCCCGGGAACTCGAGGCCGCCCGGGCCATCCTCATCCAGCCGGTAGTAGACATTGGCGTAGTGCAGCGTGAAGACGGTATGGGTGAAGGACCACGACAGCGCCACCGTCGCGCCCGTGACCACGAGGGCAAGCGTCCTCGATTGGCTCGGCATCTTGAGCACCGACATCTCGGCGAAGATGGCGACGAAACTCGCACCCGCACTGGCGATCACCAGCAACAGGATGATCCAGTCGCCCTCATCATAGAGCGCTGCCCGGTCGCGGCAGGTGTCGACCGTGGAGTGCACGAACATCCACAGCGTTGCCGTGATGTAGATCGCCGCGGTGAGATCCCAGGACAGGATCAACCGGGTCGCCAATCGCAGCGAGCCCGGCAGCAGCGAATACAGGACCAGCCCGGCGGCGAACGAAAGCAGCAGCCGCCGTCGGCCGGTGACGAATCGGTAGATCCACCAATCCCGATAAGAACGCTTGTCCATTCGTACTCCCCCGGGCGCACTCTGCCATCTCGGCGGACAACGGCAATCGATGTATTGTCGGCGCGATGCTGTTCGACGCGATGGACCTCGCCGCCACGTTCGTGTTCGCCATCAGCGGCGCCACCCGCGGCGTTCGCCGCCGGCTCGACCTGTTCGGCGTGCTGGTGGTGGCATGGGTGGCAGCCGTCGCAGGCGGCATTGCCCGCGACCTGCTGATCGGCGCCGTGCCTCCGGCTGCCATCGCCGACTGGCGCTACCTGGCGGCCGCCGTCGTCGCCGGGTTGCTGGGCTTCTTCGCCTCAGATGCGATTGCCCGCCTGAAGACACCAGTGCTGCTGTTCGATGCCGCCGGGCTCTGCCTCTTCGCCGTGACCGGCACGCAGAAGGCGCTGGCCTACGGTCTCACCCCCGTGATGGCGGCGATGATGGGCATGATCACCTGCATCGGCGGTGGGGTCGCCCGCGACCTGCTCACCCTGCAGGTGCCGACGGTCCTTCGCTCGGAACTCTACGCCGTGGCTGCCCTGGCCGGGGCCGGCTCGATTTCCCTGGGCTTCTGGGCAGATCTGCCGGTTCTTCCCACGGCCATTTTCGGCGCGGCCCTGTGCCTATTCCTGCGTCTCATGTCGATCTATCGGGGCTGGCGGCTGCCCATTGCCGGGATGATTCGTAAGTCCTCTAAAGAGACTGACTAGATTCGAGACCACCGCAGCCCTGATTCGCTGCCGCCGCCCTTGCCGGTCCTGTGGATGAACGCTAAACACACGGCCGTCATTTTGTCGCAAGCGGCGGGGGGAAAAAGCAGCATGGCGACGAAGAAGAAAGCGAAGTCATCCGGTTCCGGGCCTGTGGAAAAGTCGGCCAACAAGTTGAACGGCAAGGCTAATCCGTCCCGGGTCAGTGGCACACCGGAAGCGCGGGATACTGCACGCCTGCTGCTGGAAATCGAGGCGATCCATTGCCGTCCCGATAATCCGTACATCTTCACGTCGGGGCGGGCGAGCCCGGTCTACATCGACTGCCGCAAGATCATCTCGTTCCCGGAAGCGCGCGCCAAGATCATGCAGCACGCGTTCAAGATGATCGACAAGACCATCGGCTGGAACAAGATCGACGTGGTGGCGGGCGGCGAGACTGCCGGCATCCCGTTCGCCGCCTTCCTGGCGGCCTTGGCGAAGAAGTCGATGATCTATGTGCGCAAGCAGCCCAAGGGCTTCGGCCGCATGGCCCAGATCGAGGGCGACCTCAAGCCCGGCAAGCGCGTGCTGCTGGTCGAGGATCTCGCCACCGACGGCGGCAGCAAGCTGGTCTTCATCGAGGCGCTGAAGAAGGCCGAAGCCAAGGTCACCGACTGCTTCGTGATCTTCCACTACGGCATTTTTCCCCAGAGCATCGAGATGCTGGCCGCGGGCGGCGTCAAGCTGCACGCGCTCGCCACCTGGTGGGACGCCCTGGAAGCGGCGCAGAAGCACAAGTACTTCGATGAGCGCGGCCTCACCGAGACCCGTGCCTTCCTCGAGGCGCCCGAGCAGTGGTCGGCCAATCACGGCGGCCGGCCGCCCGCGCCACGGTCGATGCTGGGCCGCTAGCTGACGACGCGACAGCGTCGTCATCCCGAGGCGATGGCCGAGGGACCTTTCACAATCAGAAAGATCCCTCGCTTTGGTCCGCGCGGGGTCACCCCCGCGCTGGATGACACGGAAGCGGTCGGCGTGCGACGCTCGCGGACATGATCCGCCGCATTTTTTCTGTCCTCCTCACAATCTGCGCCCTCGCCTCGCCCGCCGGTAATCGGGCCTGGGCGAAGGACGACCTCGTGCTCGCCATGACGCAGATGCCGGGGACCTGGAACCCGATCATCAGCTCGATGCTGGCCAAGTCGCTGATCGCCAACATGACGGCGCGGCCGGTCACCGCCTATGACGCGAGCTGGAAGCTGGTCTGCCTGGTCTGCACCGAGCTGCCGACCATCGAGAACGGCAAGGCGCGCGTGATCGACTTGCCAGATGACGGCAAGGGCGGCGGCAAGAAGGGCATGGAACTCGACGTCGAGCTGCGCGACATGCGCTGGGGCGACGGCGTGCCGGTCTCGGCCAAGGACGTGGCCTTCACCCTCGAGGTCGGCAAGCACCCGCTGTCGGGCGTCGCCTCCTCCGAGGGCTACAAACGCATCATCAAGCTCGACGTGAAGGACGACCGTCGCTTCACCATGACGATCGACCGCGTCACCTTCGACTACAACAGCATCGGGCTTCAGCTGCTGCCGGCGCATGTCGAGAAGCCGATCTTCGACGCCAACCCGGCCGAATACCGCAACAAGACCGCCTACGACACGCAATCGACCAATCCCGCGCTGGCCTTCGGACCCTACCGCCTGGTCGAGATCGTGCCCGGCAGCCGGGTCGCGCTGGAGCCGAACCCGACCTGGACCGGCGAGAAGCCGCACTTCAAGCGCATCGTCGTCAAGATCATCGAGAATACCGCGGCTCTCGAGGCCAACCTTCTGTCCGGCAGCGTCGACTATGTGCTGGGCGAGCTCGGCCTTTCGCTCGACCAGGCGATCGCCTTCGAGAAGCGCCACGGCACCAAGTACAACGTGGTCTACAAGCCGGCGCTGATCTGGGAGCATATCGACGTCAACCTCGACAACAAGCTGCTGGCCGACAGGCGCGTGCGCCAGGCGATGCTGCTCGCGATCGATCGCAAGGCGATCTCCGAGAAGCTGTTCGACGGCAAGCAGCCGATCGCGCATGGCGGCATCAGCGACCTCGATCCGATGTTCAGCCCGACGGCGCGGCAGTACGGCTACGATCCCGTGGCCGCCAAGAAGCTGCTCGACGAGGCGGGCTTCGGCACCATCCGCAACAACGTCCGCCAGAACGCTGCCGGCGACCGGCTGTCGATCGAGCTCGGCACCACGGCCGGCAACCGGGTACGCGAGCTGGTGGCGCAAGTGATCCAGAGCCAGCTCCGCCAGGTCGGCATCGAGGTTCGTCTCAAGGCCGAGCCGCCGCGTATCTTCTTCGAGGCGATGAACCGGCGGAACTACGGTGGGCTCGGCATGTATGCCTGGGTGCAGCGCCCCGAGGGCGTGCCGCGCTCCTCGCTGCATTCCGAGGAAATTCCCTCGGCCAAGAACGGCTGGAGCGGCCAGAACTACCCGGGCTATGCCAATCCCGAGATGGACAAGGCACTGGACGCCGCCGAGCGCGAACTCGACTTCGCCAAGCGGCGTGCGCTTTTCGCCGAGATCCAGCGCCTGGCGGCCGACGACCTGCCGTCGCTCCCCCTGTTCTTTCGCGTCGATCCCTTCGTGATCCCCAAGGCGCTGAAAGGCGTCACGCCGACCGGCACGCTCAACAGTTCGACTCTCTGGATCGAACAGTGGCGCTGGGAGGATTAGGTGCCGTTGCAGAAAGTCGCCCTCGACGGCACCTTCGTCCGGCTGGAGCCGCTGGAGGAGCGTCACCGCGAACTGGTGCGGCCGGCGGCGCAGCATCCCGAGATCTTCACCGTCACGACGTCGGCCTTGGGCCCGCTCTTTGACCCCTATATCGACAACGCCTTGAAGCGCAGCGACGGTGCGCACGAGCTAGCCTTCGTGGTCTGGCACAAGCAGCAGGACCGCGCCGTCGGCATGACGCGCTACCTCAACATCGAGGAAGCGCACAAGCGGCTCGAGATCGGCTCGACCTGGTACGAACCCTCGGTGTGGGCGGGCGCCGTCAATCCCGAATGCAAGCTGCTGCTGATGCGGCACGCCTTCGAGACGCTCCGCTTTCATCGCGTCGAATACAAGACCGATGCGCGCAACCTCCGCAGCCGCGCCGCCATCCTCAAGCTCGGCGCCGTGCAGGAAGGCATTCTCGCCAGGCACATGATCATGGCCGACGGCCACATCCGCGATTCGGTGATCTTCTCGATCATCGACACCGGCTGGCCCGCGGTGAAGGCCGGGCTGGAGAAGCGTCTGGCCGCTCCGCCGCGATGACGTCATGAGCCGCTACCTGGCCGCGCGCGCCGTCCAGACGGTGCTCACGCTCGCGATCATGAGTCTGGTCGTCTTCCTGCTGATCGGGCTGATGCCGGGCGATCCCATCGACCTCATGATCTCGGGCGATCCGACCATGAAGAGCGAGGACGCAGCGCGCCTGCGCACGGCCTATGGTCTCGACAAGCCGCTGATGGAACGATACGCCGCCTGGGCATTCGAGGCGCTGCAGGGCAATTTCGGCTATTCGCGTTCCTTCGGCCAGCCGGTGCTTGCCGTGCTGTGGCCCCGGCTTCTGAACACGCTGCTGCTCGCCGGTATCGCCTTTGGCCTGTCGGTGGCGATTGCCCTCCCCCTCGGCATCTGGGCCGCCGCCCATCCACGCAGCCGCGCCGACTATCTGATCAACCTGCTCTGCTTCGCCGGCATCTCGGCGCCACCCTTCTGGCTGGCGCTGCTGCTGATCACACTGTTCGCGGTCGAGTTGGGCTGGCTCCCGGCCGGCGGCATGGCCGACATCCGGCCGGAGACCTCATGGAGCGCCGCGCTCGCCGACCAGCTCCGCCACCTCGCGCTGCCGGTCCTGACGCTCACCCTCGTGCAGCTCAGCGGCTACACGCGCTTCATGCGCGGCGCGATGATCGAGGCATTGCGCCAGGACTATGTCCGCACCGCCCGCGCCAAGGGAGCGCCGGAACGCATCGTGCTGTGGCACCACGCCTTCACCAATGCGCTGGCGCCGGTGCTGACGATCCTCGCCCTGTCGTTCGGCGGCCTCGTCTCGGGCGCGCTCATCACCGAGACCATGTTCTCGTGGCCGGGCATGGGCAAAGCGATCTATCAGGCGATTCTCGAGAACGACTACAATCTCGCGCTCATCGGCCTGCTGGTCGCCACCACGGCGACCATCGTCGGCAATCTCCTGGCCGACCTCGGCTATGCCTGGGTCGATCCGCGCGTCTCCCTGTCGGCAGGCACGGCATGACCGCCGCCGTCCTCGGCCGGCGCGCCTGGAACCGCCTGCTGCGGCACCACCTCGCCCGGGCGTCGCTGATCTTCCTGGTGGTCATGGTTGTCCTGTCGCTCGCCGCGCCGCTGATCGCCGACCTGCGCGGCGTCGATCCGACCCAGACCGACCTGTTTCGCCGCTTCGAGCCGCCGTCCGGCCAGTTCTGGTTGGGCACCGACGATCTCGGCCGCGACCTCTTCCAGCGCCTGCTGGACGGCGGTCGCGTCTCGATGCTCGTCGGCATCTCGGGCGCGCTGCTTTCGGCGGTGCTCGGCGCCCTGATCGGCGTTACCGCAGGCTATCTCGGTGGCCGGCTCGATGCCTTTCTGATGCGGTTCACCGACGGCGTCATATCCCTGCCGCTGCTGCCGCTCCTCATCGTCGTCGCCGCGATCGATCCCCGGAAGCTGGGCGTGCCGGCGGAACTCGCCCAGTCGGAAACCTTCTCCCTCTATCGCATCGTCGTCATCGTGGCGCTCACCGGCTGGACGACCGTCGCGCGGCTGGTGAGAGCGGAGACCTTGTCGCTCAAGGCTCGCGATTTCACGCGCGCGGCGCAGGCGCTCGGCGCCACGCCTGAGCGCATCATGTTTCGCCACATCCTGCCCAACGCCACGGGCTCGCTGATCGTCGCCACCACCATTTCGGTCGGCGCGCTGATCCTGCTGGAGTCGACCCTGTCGTTCCTCGGCCTCGGCATCCAGCCGCCGGCCGCGAGCTGGGGCAATATGCTGACCGGCGCACAGGAACTCCTTCAGGCGGCGCCCATGCTGGCGGTATGGCCCGGCCTGCTGATCTTCCTCACGGTGATCGCTTTCAATTTCGTCGGCGACGGCCTGCAGGATGCCCTCGATCCCCGTAGCGAAAGGCGTTAGCGATGAGCACCGTTTCCCAGCCGACCGACGTCACTGCCATGAGCCGCCTGTCGGCCGACATCGACCTCACCGCCGAAGGCAAGGCGACAGGTTTCGTCCGCGTGCCGCATTCCGTCCATCGCTCGGCCTACGGCTGGCTCCCGATCCCGATCGTGCGCCTCAAGAACGGCGACGGGCCCAACGTCCTGATGCAGGCCGGTAACCATGGCGACGAATGGGAGGGCCAGATCGGGCTCGGCAACCTGATCCGCAGCCTCGAGCCCAAGGACATCAAGGGCCGGCTGGTCATCCTGCCGTCGGCCAACTTCCCCGCCGCGATGGCCGGCCAGCGGACCTCGCCGATCGACGACGGCAACCTCAACCGCTCCTTCCCCGGCGACGCCGACGGCACCATCACGCAACAGATCGCCTACTGGATCGAGCACGCCCTGCTGCCGGGCTTCGACTACAGCTTCGACTTCCACTCCGGCGGCAGTTCGCTCACCTACATCCCGAGCGCTTTGGCGCCCCGCCACGCCGATCCTGCTCGCATGAAGAAGGTCGCGGGGCTCCTCAGGGCATTCGGCGCGCCGGTGAGTTACATCGCGGCGGTGCCGCAGGGTGGCGGGCGCACCTTCACTTCGGCCTCGTTCCGCCAGGGCGTGATGTCGATGGGCACCGAGCTGGGCGGCGGCGGCCTCGTGACACCGGCGTCCCTCAAAGTGGCCGAGGACGGTATGCGCCGGGTGCTGGCCCATGTCGGGCTGCTGCAGGGCACACCACCCGCGCCGCCGGCCGCGCCGACCCGCCTCACCGAGATCGGCGGCGACGACTACTATGTCTACGCCTCCGACGGTGGCCTGTTCGAGCCGCTCGTCGACCTCGGCGCGGAGGTCAAGGCCGG
>Ga0207952_1000964_pt1 | contig 15514 bp, 13 predicted proteins | sample SubbioR12Aug_8Ca_FD_184831 | JGI IMG/M metagenome (GOLD analysis project Ga0207952, IMG submission 184831) | Serpentinite rock and fluid subsurface biosphere microbial communities from McLaughlin Reserve, California, USA - CR12Aug_8Ca (SPAdes) | ecosystem: Environmental > Terrestrial > Deep...
GCAAACAGGGAACCCGCCACCAATACATAGTGGAAGTGGGCAACCACGTAGTAAGTATCTTGCAACTGGATATCAATCGGTGTAACCGCCAGGATCAGGCCAGTAAAGCCGCCCATGGTAAACACGAAGATAAAGCCAACCGCAAACAACATAGGTGTCTCGAAAGTCATCGAGCCTTTCCACATTGTCGCTACCCAGTTAAACACTTTCACGCCGGTAGGTACCGAGATCAGCATGGTGGCATACATGAAGAACAACTGTGCCGTCACTGGCATACCGGTTGTAAACATGTGATGCGCCCAGACGATGAAGGACAGGATCGCGATGGATGCTGTTGCATACACCATGGATGCATAACCAAACAAAGGCTTGCGTGCAAATGCAGGAACGATCTGGGAGACAATACCAAAGGCAGGCAAAATCATGATGTACACCTCTGGATGTCCGAAGAACCAGAAAATGTGTTGGTACATGACAGGGTCACCGCCGCCTGCAGCATTAAAGAAGGATGTACCAAAATGACGGTCAGTCAAAGTCATGGTGATCGCACCAGCCAGAACTGGCATAACAGCGATCAGCAAGTAGGCAGTGATCAACCAGGTCCAGCAGAACATCGGCATCTTCATCAAAGTCATGCCAGGAGCGCGCATGTTCAGGATGGTGGTGATGATGTTAATGGAACCCATGATGGAAGACGCACCCATGATGTGGACTGCGAAAATCGCCATGTCCATGCCAGGGCCCATTTGCGTGGACAATGGTGCATACAGAGTCCAGCCAGCTGCAGTTGCGCCGCCAGGTACCCAGAAAGAACCCATCAGCAACAAGGCTGCCGGAGGCATGAGCCAGAACGAGAAGTTGTTCATGCGGGCAAATGCCATATCGGACGCGCCGATTTGCAGAGGGATCATCCAGTTAGCGAAACCAACGAAAGCTGGCATGATCGCACCGAAAACCATGACCAGACCATGCATGGTGGTCAACTGGTTAAAGAACTCCGGTTGCATGAGTTGCAAGCCAGGCTGGAACAATTCGCTACGTATGCCCAGGGCCATGACACCACCGGCCAGCAACATCGTGAAAGCGAACCACAGATACAGGCTACCGATATCTTTATGGTTGGTGGCAAATAACCAGCGCTGCAAGCCATGAGGATGGTCATGCGCGTGGTCGTGAGAGTGATCGTGAGCGTGATCAGCTGAAGTAGTGCTCATCTTTTCTCCTGTTCTTCCTGTTTATTACTTACGCGCAGCCAAAACTTCAGCCGGTTGGACGATGTTTTCAGCAGCCTTGTTAGACCAGCTATTGCGGGTATAAGTGATAACTGCCGCAATTTCTGTGTCAGACAAAAGACCCTTCCATGCAGGCATGCCTGGAGCTTTACCATTCAACAAAATATTGATCTGGCCTGCTTTTGGACCAGTCACCATGGCAGAACCATCCAGTGCAGGGAATGCACCGGGCACACCCTTACCGGTTGCCTGGTGGCAGGCAACGCAATTTGCTGTATAGACTTTTTCGCCGCGTTGTTTCAGCTCGTCCACAGTCCAGACTTTGCTTGGGTCATCTGCCTTGGCAGCCATTTCTTTCTTCTTGCCGTCTACCCATTTTTTGTAGTCTTCGTCAGAAACGACGGTAACAACGATAGGCATGAAGGCATGTTCTTTACCGCACAGCTCTACGCACTGGCCACGGTAAGTACCGATTTTCTCAGCCTTGAACCAGGTATCACGGACAAAACCAGGAATCGCATCCTGTTTCACGCCGAAGGCAGGGATAGTCCAGCCATGGATAACGTCATTGGCGGTGGTAATCACGCGGATTTTCTTGTTAACCGGAACCACGACTTCATTGTCAACTTCAATCAGGTAGTTGTCGCCGCGTTTTTCCGTTGGTTCTACGCCAGGCGCACCAACTTGTGTGCGTGGTGTGGACAGTGTAGACAGGAAGGAAATGCCTTCGCCTTCACCCTTCAGATAGTCATAGCCCCATTTCCATTGCATGCCAGTGGCTTTAATGGTGATGTCGGCGTTGGAGGTGTCTTTCATTGCCACAACAGTTTTTGTTGCTGGCAAAGCCATGACGATAACGATGATGAAAGGTACGATAGTCCAAGCTATTTCTACTGCGGTACTTTCATGGAAAGTGGCAGGTTTATGGCCGAGAGATTTGCGGTGTTTCAGGATGGAGTAAAACATCACCCCGAAAACTGCCACAAAAATGACCATACAGATAACCAGCATCAGGTTATGAATGGAATAAATTTGCTCTGCAATTTGTGTAACAGGTGGTTGCAGATTCAACTGCTTTATCGCTGGACCGCCCTTCATATCTACCGCTGGTCCATTGACCACCGCCCACGTTGGCAAACTAGCAGCCAAGAGCGAGGCACCCAGCATGAACGACTTTAATCGCTTAGCATGTTTCATGACTTTCCCCAAAACCCGATTAGAATTCTTTTAACAGAGCGCCAGGGACACAGATTCAAAAATTTCAAATGCGTACCGGCAACTTCCACAACTGCGAGAGTATAAGGCGTAAAGCAGGGTGATATCAAGCATAATACAATTTTGCAAGCCCTGATCTGGCGCAAATGTCACAAAGATTTATGCAAGGATTTTGCAGTTTGCAGATATTTTTTGATCTGGCTTTGATCTCACTTTGATCTATATTAAGGTGATTTTTTAGGCAAATCGAAGCGGACTATGGATTCACCTGCTGTGGTTTTGCGGTTAACCGGGCGGAAGGCATGACCGTAAACCACCTCCAACGTCAAAGTCAGGCGTCCCTCTGCATTTTTGCCCTTGTTCAGGGCTGCCAGCAATTTGGCGTGAGCTTTGCGGCCCAGCATACCTTGCCGGCGCGTCATCAGGGGATTGCCACCAAGCGCACGCACATCATCCAGTAATTTGCTGGCATCGCCATAGGTCAGGGTAATTTTTTCCATATCCATGACAGGCGTGGAAAAACCGGCATTCACCAACATATCACCAAAGTCATGCATGTCAACAAAGGGCAGCACGTGAGGCAAATCATCCACTGTGGCAAAGGCCTGGCGCAATTCCATCATGGTATCCGGGCCAAAGCAGGAAAACATCAGCAAACCCTCAGTGCGCAAGACCCTGCGCCATTCTGCAAATACCAGATCAGGCTGTGGATGCCAGTGCAAGGCCAGATTCGACCAGATCAGATCCACACAGGCATTGGCCATGGGCAGGCGGGCAAAGTCGGCACAAAACAAATGTTGGCCGCCATCCTGACGCAAGGCTGCTGGTGTACATTTTGCCAACAAACGGCCCATGGCACTCTTGGCAGCCAGTTGCTTGTCCCTCCCTGCTGCCAGCATTGCCAGAGAGGCATCGGCACCATAAGCCTGAGCTGCGGGATAGGTTTTTTGCAATTCTGCAATGTCGTCAGATTCCCCACAGCCAGCGTCCAGAAAGCCAGTAGGCTGGATTTTGACCAGCTCCAGCTTTTCACGCATGCGTGTGGCTATTTCGCGACGCAAAAAGTCGGAAGCACGGATTTTTTCGGCATCGGCAAACAGGCGGCGTACCAGTTGCAGATTGATGGGAGCACTCAGCATAGGCAAAATTGCAAGGAAATGCATTTTTAAGTTAAGCTGACAGTTTACACGCTTGCATCTATGTTGACAGACAAACTCAAACTGGCCTGGAAAAATGCTGTTGCTGCATTGATACCAAATTCCTGCGCACTGTGCCGCCTCGACAGCAAGGAGGTGGTATGCGGCGTCTGTCAGCAAGCTTATTTCCAGACCGGACAGGCCAGGTGCCAGCAATGCGCCCTGCCCCTGCCTCCCGCCAGCGCCAGCCCGCGCTGCGGCGACTGCCTTAGCAATCCACCCGCGTTTGACAGAACCGTCACAGTGTGTGATTACGCTGCGCCACAAGACCAACTGGTGCTGGCCTTGAAATTTGGCCATCAACTGGCACTTGCCCCCTGGTTTGCCAGCAGGCTCAGGGATAATATCCTGCAACTATCACAACAAGAGGACAGCGAACTGCCAGATTTACTCTCCGCCGTGCCGCTGGGCCAAGGCCGGCTGGCGGAACGTGGATTTAATCAGGCCTGGGAAATTACCCGTCCCTTGTCCAGACATCTGAGCGTGCCGGCCAATGCCCACCTCCTGCAACGCAGCAGGGAAACCGCCATGCAAAGCGGCTTGCCAACTGCCGCCAGGGCCAATAATGTCAAACATGCATTCTGTCTTGCTGACAAGGAGATGGAAAGCGTCAAGGGTTTACACCTGGGTATTGTTGACGATGTCATGACCACTGGCATAACCATGCATGAAATCGCTACAATGCTGAAGCGCCACGGTGCGGCCAAAGTGACAGCCTACGTATTTGCCCGTACCCTGCCCCATTTGCATTAACTACACTATTAATACGCCACTAAGGAATCATTTTGTTTCATGTCGTCCTGGTCGAACCAGAAATCCCGCCAAATACTGGCAATATCATCCGGTTGTGTGCCAACACCGGCGTGCAACTGCATCTGATAGAGCCACTGGGTTTTCCCCTGGATGACTCGAAGATGAAACGGGCTGGTCTGGACTACCATGATTATGCCAGCATGAAAGTGCATAAGAACTGGGCAGAATTCTGCGCCAGCGAACAGCCAGATACCAGCCGCATGTTTGCCATGACCACGCATGGTTCTACGCCGTTTGCAAATTTGGCCTTCCAGCCGGGGGACTATTTCATCTTTGGTGCGGAAACCCGCGGTCTGGCACCAGAATTGCGCGAATCCTTCCCCACCAGCCAGCGTATACGCCTGCCCATGCGACCTGATAACCGCAGCCTTAATTTGTCGAACACGGTTGCCGTTGTCGTCTATGAAGCATGGCGTCAGCATGGCTATGCGGGTGGCAACTGATGCTTGAGAGCAAGCATTTATATTTCTGCAAGTCAATTATCCAAATTACCACATACTAAATAAAACTTGCTGCATTTCCTGGAAAATCCTTTAGCATGTTTGCAGGAGACAGTATTCCAGACAATATAAGCTGGCACCCATCACTGGGCACAGACCCAAGGCCAGTATATGAAGTTGCGAAAAGTGCGGAACGTGCAAAAATCGGTAACTGAGCAATTTGAAGATGATCTTCAGCAGCTACGGCATCTGATTGATGCCCTGCCTGTCTGCATTTCTTATGTCGATGCCACTTACCACTATCAGTTTATCAACCAGGCTTATCTCAACTGGTTCCAGATCCCCAGGTCTGCCGTCATCAATCAGCACATGGCTGAAGTCCTGGGTGAAGCTGCTTTCCAGCATGTTCGTCCCTATGTAGACCAGGCACTGAGTGGCAAGACTCTGACCTACGAAGCCACAGTCCCCTACCTGCATGGTGGCACGCGCAATATTTCTGCCCAGCTCTTGCCAGTCTTCGGCCACGATGGCAAGGTGAAGGGCAGCTATGCCATGATTATTGATATCAGTGAGCGCAAGCAAAGTGAAGAACAATTGCATTTGCATGAAGAACGCTGGCAACTGGCACTGGAAGGATCTGGCGATGGCGTTTGGGACTGGTATCCGCAAACTGGCATAGAAATACTGTCTCACCGCCTGCGTGAAATCTATGGCTATGAAAAAGATGAGATTGATGACTTGTCTGAAGAGCTGGACAGACGCACCCATCCCGACGACCTCAGGCAAATGTACCAGGACAGGCAAGACCATTTTGACGGCAAGACACCTATCTATATCAATGAACACCGGGTGCAATGCAAGGATGGCCGGTGGAAATGGATACTGACACGCGGCACCGTGATACAGCGCGATGCTGAGGGAAGGCCAACGCGCGTGGTCGGTACCCATACCGATATTTCAGAAAGAAAGCAGGCAGAAGTCGCCTTGCGTGAGAGTGAAGAACGCCTGCGCATGGCCCTGTCTGCCACGCATCAGGGCCTGTATGACTTGAATGTGCAAACCGGAGATGCCATCGTCAATCCGGAATATGCCCTCATGCTGGGTTATGCGCATGACAGTTTTCAAGAGAATAAGAAAAACTGGGCGGCAAGAGTGCATTCTGAAGATTTCCCCCTCGCAGCACGCGCCTTCAGGGAACATCTGGAAGGAAAGACTGATGAATACCGCGTTGAATTTCGCCAAAAGAAAGCCAGTGGAGAATGGGGATGGATATTGTCTGTCGGTGCAGTCGTTGAATGGGACAGGGATGGCAAGCCCCAGCGCATGCTGGGCACGGTACTTGACATCACAGAGAAGAAGAAAACCGAAGCCCTGATCTGGCAACAGGCGAACATCGATACCCTGACTGGATTGCCTAACCGGCGCATGTTTTATGACAGGCTGGATCATGATATAAAGCTCAGCAAACGCCATCACCTGGCGCTGGCCGTCCTCTTCATAGACCTGGATTTTTTCAAGGAAGTCAACGATACCCTGGGTCATGCTACCGGGGACGCCTTGCTGATAGAAGCGGCACACCGCCTGCGTCACTGCGTCAGGGAAAGTGATACCGTGGCGCGCCTGGGTGGCGATGAATTTACCGTCTCGCTGCCAGAGATGCATGAGCAAAACCGCGCAGAGACGATAGCGCAAAATATCATACGCGCCATGTCCACGCCCTTCCAGCTGGCGGGTGAAGAAATCTATTTATCCGCCAGCGTGGGTATTACACTTTATCCGCGTGATGCCGACAATCTGGATGACCTGATCAAGCATGCCGACCAGGCCATGTATGCCGCCAAGGCACAGGGCCGCAACCGCTTCAGTTATTTCACTCCCGGCCTGCAAACTGCAGCACTGGCACGCCTGCGCCTGACCAATGATTTGCGAGCGGCAATTGCCGACAATAGCCTGCGCGTTTATTTCCAGCCCATCGTTGATATCCATACCGGCAAAATACAAAAGGCCGAGGCACTGGTGCGCTGGCCCCATGCACAACTGGGTTTTATCAGCCCCATGGAATTCATCCCCATCGCCGAAACCAGCGGCCTGATAGTCGCCATTGGTGATCTGGTTTTCCGTGAAGCGGTACGCTGGGTCAAACAATGGCGTGAGTTGTATCATCCAGACTTCCAGATCAGCATCAACCAGTCGCCCATGGAATTCCAGGGTGACCAAGAACGCTATATCAACTGGATACATGACCTGGAACAGCAGCAGTTGCCCGGACAGGCGATTGCAGTGGAAATTACCGAGGGCTTATTGCTGGATGCCAGTCAGAAAATCACCAGCAAGCTTTTGCAATTCCGTGATGCCGGGATACAGGTGGCGCTGGATGATTTTGGTACCGGCTATTCTTCTTTGTCTTACCTGAAGAAATTCGATATCGACTATCTCAAGATAGACCAGTCCTTCATCCGCAATCTGGCATCTGATACCAGCGATATTGCCCTGACTGAAGCCATCATCATGATGGCGCACAAACTGGATTTGAAGGTCGTGGCTGAAGGGGTTGAAACCCGGCAGCAACATGACTTGCTGAAGCAGGCAGGCTGCGATTTCGCACAAGGATATCTATTCTCAAAACCCGTGCCACCAGAAGAATTTGAAATCCTGCTACAGCAACAAAACAACTCATCTGCCTAAACTCATCCGCCTAAACTTAGCTACCTGAACGTACCTTGGCCAGCAATTTGCTAGTCGAGCGGTCATGCTCAAAATCGATCGCCGCCACCGTTCCACCGTAAGCCAGCACGGCCTGGCCTTCAGGGATAGACGTCATATCGTAATCGCCACCTTTGACATATACATCCGGGTGCGCTGCCAGCACGGCTTGCAAGGCGGTGTCTTCATCAAACTCCACTACCAGGCTGACTGCCTCCAGCGCAGCCAGCACAGCCATGCGATCCTCACAGGCATTTAGCGGCCTGTCATCGCCCTTGCCCAGGCGCTTGACCGAAGCATCGGTATTCACTGCGACCACCAGCGAAGCCCCAAATTCACGCGCATCAGCAAGGTAGCTGACATGACCTCGATGCAGGATGTCGAACACGCCGTTGGTCATGACCACGGGCTTGGGAAGTGCTCGTACGCGTTCAGCTAGCTCGCTGCGGGTGGTTAATTTTTTTTCGAATTCTGGCATGGGGATAATTCGGTAAATTTTTGAAAAACCACTCACCACAGAGGCACGGAGACACAGAGAAAAGCATAGAGAAAAGCAAAATCGTATTCTGTTGTAGGTTGGGCTACGTTTCATCAGCCCAACACTGTGCCTTTAATAAACGTATACGTGATTTAGATGCTGAGTGTTGGGCTGATAGAGCGTAGCCCAACCTACGAATTGCAAACATTCCCGTTTATTTTCTCTCTTGAACTTCTCTGCGCCCCTCTGTGCCACCTCTGTGTCTCTGTGTTGAACGGTCTTGAATTTATAAAAAAAACGCCGCTAATGATTAGCGGCGATTGTACAGGCTCAAGCCAGGTTTATGCTGCACTAGGCATGCTGCCAGGCAAAATAACCAGTCTTTGTGCAACTTCCTTGCGATAGCGGTTCAAATCTTGCACTGTCTCAAAGGTACGTTCAAACAGCAGCGACATATTATGCAAAATGCGGTCGACGACTTTCTTTTCCCATACGCCATCGAACTTGATTTGCCCATCTAGCCAGCGTTCCAGCCAGTCCGGGTCAGGCAGGCGTGATTGTATGGTGTCGTTCGGGAACAATGCCTGATTGACATGCAAGTTAGTCGGGTGCAAAGGTTTTTCCGTGCGTCTGGCCGATGCCATCAGGACGCCGATCTTGGAAAACGCCGCCCGGGCCACGTCGCCCGCTTCTGCCAGGGATTTTTTCATATAACGCAGATAAGCGCCGCCATGGCGTGCCTCGTCCTGGCTGATGATTTTGTAGATGTGTTTGATGACAGGTTCGGTATGCCAGTCAGAGGCACAACGATACCAGTGGTTCAGGCGTATCTCACCGCAGAAATGCAGCATCAGGGTTTCCAGCGGCGGTGCGGGGTCAAACTCGAAGCGTACATTGTCGAGTTCTTTCTCCGTAGGCACCAGCTCAGGGTGGAAACGGCGCAGGTATTCCATCAAGACCAGGGAATGTTTTTGTTCTTCAAAAAACCAGATGGACATGAAAGCACAAAAATCACTGTCACCACGGTTATCGCGCAAGAACATTTCTGTCGCAGGCAGGGCAGACCATTCGGTGATGGCGTTCATCTTGATGGTTTGCGCCTGCTCAGGCGTCAGTTTGCTGGCATCATATTTATCCCAGGGAATATCTGACTCCATATTCCAGCGCACTTGCTCCAAAGACTTAAACAATTCAGGGTAAAGCATGGTCAACCTCTGATAAAAAATTGCGGAAATTAGAATAATTTGCCTAATTTTACCAGAGAGATGTGACACCTTCACGACAGCGCCTGAATTGCTCAAAATTTAGGCAACAACACAACAAAAAGATAAGACTTATGCAAAATTGTCCCAGCAAGGCCTTGCCTGGGAAAGCTCCCTTGCAAGGGAGCTTCGTTTCATCGGCGGACAACATATTGTCCGAAACCCCGATTGCACCGTAGCGACGAAGACAGTACTTTAGTACCGAATTTATCAACTGCCGGAGCTGCAACGCAGTTGGGGCGGTTTTGCGTAAGTCTACGCTAATTCGTTTTCGCTGACGGCCTGCCTTACCTCATCCCTGTCCAGATTTGGAGCAAACTGTTGTATGAATTCATAGGTATAAGCACGCAAGTAAGCACCGCGACGTACCGCCAGGCGAGTGACGTTAGACGCAAACAAGTGGCTGGCGGAAATTGTTCTCAGGCCATGGGCACGCTGTACTTCTATTGCCATCGACGCCACCAGGCCTACACCCAGACCCAGTGCCACATATTGCTGGATAACGTCAGAATCCATGGCAGTCAGCACGATATCAGTGCGCAAACCAGCGAGACGGAAAGCATCATCAATATGACCACGGCCAGTGAAACCTACGTCATAGGTAATCAGTGGATAATTTGACAAATCTTCCAGCGTCAATTCAGCTTTTTCCAGCAAGGGGTGGCCTTCGGGAACGACGACAACGTGATTCCATTCATAGCAGGCGAAAGAGGCCAGGTCCTTGAACTGAGAAAGGCCTTCGGTAGCGATACCGATGTCAGCCTTGCCAGACAATACCCATTCGGCAATATGCTCTGGTGAGCTTTGTTGCAGGGCTATGCGCACGTCAGGGAAAGCCTGGCGGAAACCTTGCACTACCTTGGGCAAGACATAACGTGCCTGTGTATGGGTAGTGGCTATCGTCAGCGTGCCCTTGGACTGGTCGGAATAGTCCTCACCAGCCTGACGCAGGTTTTCTGCCTCCAGCAACAGTCTTTCTATGATGGGCAAAATATCCTTGCCTGGTTCAGTCAGGCCAGTCAGGCGTTTGCCATTGCGTTCAAAGATATCGACACCCAGTTCTTCTTCCAGTTCACGGATCTGGCGGCTGACACCGGGCTGGGAAGTGAACAAGACATTTGCCACTTCGGTCAGGTTATAACCGCGGCGTGAAGCTTCGCGGATGGAGCGTAATTGTTGGAAATTCATGGCTTACCTTATTCTTTATTATTGGGTGTCAACGAAGACATGGAGACGCTTGGGTCGTACAACCAGCGCTTCACCGACTTTAAGTTTCAGTTGTTCATAGCGTTCTGTAGAAATCATGGCTTCAACCAGTTCGCCGTTGTCATCTCTTTCCAGTTCCAGCTGGGCCAGCGGGCCTATGCTGTGGACGCGACGCAGTTGCACATTGAGACCTGTGGCACCGGGTGAATAGCGGTCAATTTCCAGCTCATGTGGACGCACATAACCAGTACCAAAAGCATCACGGGTTTCAGCATGGCCAGGGGCTTCAAAAGGCACACCGCCAGCATCGAGTATGCCTTCATGGATGCGGCCACGGAACAGGTTTACATTACCGAGGAAGCCATACACAAAAGGCGTGGCCGGATGATGGTATACCTCAGCCGGGGCACCAACCTGTTCAACCTTGCCGTGATTCATGAGGACAATTTTGTCTGCCACTTCCAGTGCTTCTTCCTGGTCATGCGTGACAAAGATGCTGGTGACATGCAATTCATCATGCAGGCGACGCAACCAGCGGCGCAATTCCTTGCGCACCTTGGCATCAAGCGCACCGAAAGGCTCATCCAGCAAAAGTACACGCGGTTCCACTGCCAATGCACGTGCCAGGGCAATGCGCTGACGCTGGCCGCCAGACAATTGTGGTGGATAACGATCAGCCAGCCAGTCCAGTTGCACCAGTTCCAGCAACTTGGTGACTTTCTCCTTGATCTCGCTTTCTGATGGACGCACATGGCGTGGCTTGACGCGCAAACCAAAAGCAATGTTTTCAAAGATCGTCATATGCTTGAACAAGGCATAGTGCTGGAATACAAAGCCAACCTGACGTTCACGCACATGCTGCGCAGAAGCATCTTGTCCGTCGAGCAAAACCTGACCACTGTCAGCATATTCCAGACCGGCGATGATGCGCAGCAGGGTAGTCTTGCCACAGCCCGATGGTCCCAGTAAAGCGGTCAGTTCACCATTTGGAAAATCCAGCGAGACATTGTCCAGGGCAGTGAAACTGCCAAAGCGTTTTTGTAATTGATTAACAGCGATACTCACGGTGAACCCCTTCTCTCTTTATTCTTGTGGCACTTGGCGGTTTTCATTGGTACGCCATTCGACTAATGTTTTCAAAGCGAGTGTCAGCAGGGCCAGCAGGGTCAGCAATGAAGCGACAGCAAAGGCGGCAGTGAAGTTGTACTCGTTATATAAAATCTCGACTTGCAGCGGCATGGTATTGGTCTCGCCACGGATATGGCCAGACACTACAGACACCGCACCAAACTCGCCCATGGCACGTGCATTACACAGGATCACGCCATACAGCAAACCCCATTTGATATTTGGCAAGGTCACATACCAGAAAGTCTTCCATCCTGAAGCGCCGAGCACCAGCGCGGCCTCTTCTTCTTCACTGCCCTGCGCCTGCATCAGCGGTATCAATTCGCGTGCAACAAAAGGAAAAGTCACGAAGATGGTTGCCAGCACGATGCCTGGCACAGCAAACAAAATCTTGATGTCATGCTCACGCAACCATTCACCAAACCAGCCCTGCGCGCCGAACAGTAAAACGTAGATCAAACCAGAAATGACAGGCGATACCGAGAACGGCAAATCGATCAGTGTCAGCAAAACATTCTTGCCACGGAATTCAAACTTGGCGATAGTCCAGGCAGCAGCCACGCCAAATACCAGGTTCAAAGGCACGGAGATGGCAGCAGCAATCAGGGTCAGTTTGATGGCTGACAAAGCATCTGCTTCTATGATGGCCGCCAGATAAACTTCCCAGCCTTTTTTCAGTGCTTCAGCAAAAACGGCAGCCAGTGGTACAAATAAAAACAGTGTCAGGAAAGCCAGTGCAATCACTGATAAAAGAATACGTACCCACAGTGGCTCCAGTGTTGCCGCTGGCGTAATCACAGGCTCATGTCTGCGCGCAGTGACCGGTACCTTAACAGGGGTAGTCGGCGTATTCGGCGTAGGAATAGTGGCGCTGGTCATGATCAATCTCTCCCTGAATTTTGGCGGCTGCGCGTCCAGGCTTGCAGGGCATTGATGGCCAGTAACAGGCTGAAGGACAGCAGGAGCATGACTACGGCAATCGCGGTTGCCCCGGCATAATCATATTGTTCGAGTTTGGTAATCATGAACAGTGGAGTAATTTCAGAAATCATGGGCATATTGCCAGCGATAAAAATCACTGAACCATATTCGCCAGTGGCGCGGGCAAAGGCCAGTGCAAAACCCGTCAACAGGGCTGGCAAAATGCTGGGCAAGATCACGCGCAAGAAAGTTTGCAGATGGCTGGCACCCAGGCTGACGGCTGCTTCTTCCAGTTCTTTTTCTGCTTCTTCAAGCACAGGTTGTACGGTGCGCACAACGAAAGGCAGGCCGATGAAAGTCAGGGCGATCAAAATACCCAAAGGCGTGTAGGCAACCTTGATACCCAGTGGTGTCAGTAACTTACCTATCCAGCCATTCGGCGCATACAGGGTAGCCAGGGTAATACCCGCGACCGCAGTGGGCAGGGCAAAGGGCAAATCCACCAGTGCATCGATGAGGCGCTTGCCAGGGAACTTGTAACGCACCAGTACCCAGGCAACGATGCCGCCAAAGAAGACATTGATCAGAGCAGCCAGCAAGGATGCGCCAAAGGTCAGACGATAAGAGGCCATCACACGGTCAGAAGTCACTGTGTTCCAGAAAGCTTCCCAGGTCATGGTAAAGGTTTTTAAAAACACGGCAGAAAGCGGTATCAGGACGATCAAGCCCAGATAAAACACTGTAAAACCCAAAGACAAGTGAAATCCGGGTATGACCCGTCTCGCCTTTTTATTTGATCCTGGAAACTGCGCCATGCTTAGCCTTTATTACAGATATGACTATCGATGAGCAATCTTCTCAGTATTTAGTTATATAGAAAACGAATTTTTTCTTATGCTTAAATACGTTTTTCGCATATGAATTGCCATATTAGAAGCAAATTTAGGCAAGAATGATGAAGATATCAATGAATGCGTGGTTAATTTATTCATTTTTTCATCAAGCACTGAGTTAAACATGCATAAGGCCCCTTATGTGCATTCTGCATAAGGGGCCTTATGATGGGATAAACAGATGAATAAGGTTTTTCTGGCTTGACCTGACAGATGGAAGGAACTCAGGCCAGCTTGAATTCTTCCTGATAATCGAAGACCAGATGTCCTTCATCCCGGCTCAGCAAAGCGGCCTTGGGCAAATCAAATAAAAAGCCCTGCAACAAATATGGGCTGGCAGTCTGGTTGGCCAGACGCAATGCCTGCAAGCGTTTCTGGTTTTCTATGCGACGGAAGATGATGTGACACTGGCCACGGTCTGCCTGCTCCAGCAAGCGCACCTGGGCCTGTTCATCATTGGCAAGGCTGATATCCACCTTGATGGACGCCGGACGTATGCGTTCCAGCAAGTCAGCAGCCTGTTCCAGGCTGGCAGCATGCAAGCTTATGCGGAAACCATTGCGCCTGTAATTCTCGGCAACATGGGTCAAGACCCAGCGCTGGCTAGGCGTGATCAGCGGCAATTGCAGGACGATGTCAGGATGCGGCAATTCCAGCACATCAAGTATGCGGCGGAAAGCCATGCCATGATTGCCCTCGACTGCAGCCAGCAAGCGGCTATGCACACTGAGGTATAAATCCAGATTGGCACTTTCTGGTTGCCTGTAAAAATTCAGAGTATGCAAGAGCCGGCACAAGCGGTCCAGCTCTACCGACTCATCATCATTGGCAGCGTTTTCCAGCAATTTCCAGATATTCAGGCCCTGGTCATCGCTGGCATAACTACGGGCATACGCTTCATAAGCAACAATACGGCCATCATCACCAGCGCGTATGGCCTGAAAGGCGCTGGTCAGGGTGGAATTAAAATAGCGTCCGCGTGCACGCCCTTGCTCATCCAGCCACAAATTGGTAGTGGCCAGTGTACTTTGCAGACGACTCAGGTAGTTTTGCAATGCGGGATAATGCATTTCTGCCTCTATAAAAATTCAATCTCTACAGCTTGGCGATAGAAACCTCGGTCGCTTTCACGAGTGCCACGACTTCTGAGCCGATGACCAGGTTCAAGTCCTTGATGGAGCGTGTCGTGATGACAGAAGTGACTATGCCTGCCGGTGTTTCCACATCCACCTCAGAGACAACCGAGCCTTCGATGATGGCCTTGATCTTGCCGCGAAATTGATTACGTACGTTGATAGCCTGGATACTCATGATGATTCCTTAAAAGTTTAAATAGCCCAGGCAACCTGATGCACAGTTCTATGCAAGGACAGGTCGCCAAGTTCAGTGTCAGGTGTTACTGACGGTTTTTGTAAAACGCGCTGCAAGATACTTTCTTCCAGCGCGGCAAATTTTGGATTGCCACGCGCACGCGGGCGCGGTAAAGCTATGCGTGTATCGAGTGTGATCTGGCCATCTTCGATCAGGATCACACGGTCTGCCAGGGCGATGGCTTCCTGTACATCATGGGTCACCAATACGGCAGTGAAGCCGCGTTGTTGCCACAGGCTTTCAATCAGGTTTTGCATTTCTATGCGGGTCAGCGCATCGAGTGCGCCCAGAGGTTCATCAAGCAATAGCAAGGCGGGTTCATGCACCAATGCTCTTGCCAGCGCAACACGCTGACGCTGGCCACCTGACAATACCGATGGCCACTCGTCAGCGCGCTCTGCCAGCGCGACTTTTTCCAGTGCCTGACGGGCACGGTCTTTTTCATCCTTCAGACCCAGGGCGACATTGTCGATAACGCTTTTCCAGGGCAGCAGGCGCGAGTCCTGAAACATCACCCTGGTGTCCGGTTTTTCTCTGGAATTTTCTTCACCAAATTCCAGGCTGCCACTGTCAGCTTGCTCCAGTCCGGCAATCAGCCGCAGCAAAGTGCTCTTGCCACAGCCACTGCGGCCGATGACGGCCACAAATTCGCCCGC
>Ga0207952_1000965_pt1 | contig 15500 bp, 8 predicted proteins | sample SubbioR12Aug_8Ca_FD_184831 | JGI IMG/M metagenome (GOLD analysis project Ga0207952, IMG submission 184831) | Serpentinite rock and fluid subsurface biosphere microbial communities from McLaughlin Reserve, California, USA - CR12Aug_8Ca (SPAdes) | ecosystem: Environmental > Terrestrial > Deep...
TGGGGGTATTTTATTAACTGGTACGGCATCTGTAACGGGTAAGTTAATTCCTGATCCTGCTGTTTGTATTGGTAAGGAAGATGGCTTAAAGCTAAAAGATGAAATGAAGAAAGCAACGCATTATGCTTCAATTGATATGACCAATCAATCTGGTTTAATTAAAGCTAGAAATGTGATTGCTACTATTAAGGGGAAAACAATGCCAAAAGAAAAAGTAATTGTTGGTGGGCACTTAGACAGTTGGGATTTGGCTACTGGTGCAATTGACAATGGAATAGGTTCTTTTGCGGTAATTGATATGGCCAGAACTTATATGGCATTAAAATTACAGCCTGAACGCACTGTTGAGTTTGTATTATTCATGGGTGAAGAAGAGGGGTTATTGGGGTCAAGGGCTTATGTGGATCAAGCGATGAAGAACAAAACCTTAGATCAAGTACGTTATATGCTTAACTACGATATGACCAATGATCCAAAAGGATTTTCAACCACTATTGCTGAGAGCAAAGATTTGTTTGTGGGTATTGGTGCTATTGCTCAAACCTTTGATACCAGCTATAAGAATTTATTTAACAATGGAGCTGGTTTGCACAGCGATCATCAACCATTTATGTTGCAAGGCATACCTACCGGAGGTGGCGCTGGTGGCAGACTACCCAATAATGCGGGCCCTTGTTACCATGCAGACTGCGATGACTTTAAATTGGTAGACGAAAAGGGGTTAAAGAATACCGTTCGTAATGGTGCCATGCTACTATATGGCATTGCTGATTCCAAAGAATTAAAGTCTAGAAGGTTCACCGATACCGAAGTGCGAGACTTTATGATTAAAAACAACTTGAAGGAAGCATTAGAAATAGCAGGTGAATGGAGATGGAAATAATTATTTATTCCATCTTTCGTTAAATAGATTTTGTATTTGTAATGACAAGAACACCGTGATGTAGGCGCAGATAATTCCTCCGCCTACATCTAGTGGAAAATGTTGTGCCAAATATATTCTGGAATAACCTGCTAATAATGCTGCAGTAAATCCAATCAACCAAAAATAGGTATAGGGTAGGAGCAAGCATCCTAATAAGAATAAACTAAATGCAGTCGTAGTATGACCCGAAGGGAAGCTATTATTGCTGTGTACCGTTACACCTTTTACTGTATGTATGGGGTTTTGCAGGGTTGATTCTATTGCTGCAGTTGGTCTGGCTTCATTGGGATAAATGATTTTCTTTCCTGTTTGCACCAATAAAGTTGAAAGGATAATGGCGCTTAATACCAGCGGCAATAATTTTCTTTTATAAAAGATAAAATAAAGCGCTACTGGTACCCAGAAAATGCCATCGCCTGCATGGGTGAAATATTTAAAAAAGAAATCGGCACTTGACCCTAAGTCGTGGTTCAATAACAAAAACAAATCTTCTTTTCCACCCAGGAATGAAAATAAAATCAATATCATTCCTGTGGAAATACTAAGGGTGGCTCCTGTTCTAAATGCAGATAAATTCATCTGTAAATATATTAAATAACTCCTGCTAGCTCAAGGCTTCTTTTTTTTAAGTGAACAATATCCAAATCATCTATAATGGCGTCTGGCGTTAAAACCAGTGAAGTATTATTTTCCTTCCACCAATTGTTATTGATGAGTTTATTACAATGCAACACACCTATTAAATATTTTCTTTCTGCTTGTGCATGCCATTCTTCTATCCATTCAAAATCTTCTCTTGGAATATATTTCCAATCATCAAAACTCACATATACTTTCAGGTAATAATCATTTGACAACTCATGTGGTTGATGGTGGTATAATTTTTTATACTCGTATTTATAATTATATCGCAATGCAGCTATATCACTTAATACTGCTGATGCAGTGGGAAAGCTTCCTGCTCCTTTTCCATAGAAAAATTGTTTATCAGCAAATCCTGATTCAATTACCACCCCATTGTATTCATTTTTCACAAATGACAATTGTTCACTCAATGGTACAAATTGCGGTAATACAAAAGCTGCTACTTTTCCATTCTTTAATTTTTTAGCTTGTCCTATTAATTTGATGTCAAATCCTTTTTCTTTTGCCACCACTGCATCTGATCCCTGTACATTTTGGATACCCGTAAATAAAATTTCGGTAGGCGCACTTACAATACCATATGCATGGTTTAATAAAATGGTCCATTTATTCAATGCATCATATCCTTCTACGTCTAGCTTGGGGTTGCTTTCAGCAAACCCCAGTTGCTGTGCCAGCAACAGCGCTTCTGAAAAATCCAGTTTTTCTTCGAACATTTTAGTTAAGATAAAATTGGTAGACCCATTTACAATCGCCTTGATTGAGTGCAGCAAGTCGTTGTCATAATACTCTTCTAAGTTTCTGATTACTGGAATAGAAGCGCAAGCTGCCGCTTCGTATAAGAATGGCAGGTCTGTTTCTTTTTGCAAAGCCAATAAAGCAGGTAAATTGTCTGCAATCATTTTTTTGCTGGCACTTACTACCGACTTTCCATTGTTAAGTGCAGTGGATACTATTTCGAATGCAGCCACCGCATCATCAATTACTTCTACAATTACATTGATTGTTGGGTCTTGTAATAATTCGTTTTTATCTGAAGTGAAGAGTGCTTCTGGTGCATTTCTTTTTTTGGCTGCATTCTTAATACAGACTTTTTTGATACTCGCTTTTAATGAGGGTGTTTGTTGCAACACTTTGTACAAACCTTCTCCTACTACACCAAATCCAAATAATCCAATTGTCAACTGTTTGTGGGTTTCCATTTTATTCTTTCTTTTAAAGTTTATTTCTATTTAATATTCGTTGCTTGTTGCGTAAGCATCACTGGATTCTTTTGCTTCAATTGAGTCTAGAACACTTGCTAAATCTGCAATTAAATCTTCTGCTTCTTCCAATCCAATAGACAAGCGAATCAAGCTATCACTTACACCCGCAGCCCTTCTTTTTTCTACTGGAATAGATTTATGGGTCATATTCGCTGGATGTGAAATCAAGCTTTTGATTCCACCCAAGCTTTCTGCAAGCTTAAATAGTTGCGTATTGCTTACAATATCAACGGCTGCATCATTTGAATCGTTCACCAAACTGAAAGAAATAATTCCGCCTCCTGTTTTAGATTGAGTAAGCGCCAATTCATGATTGGCATGGGTAGATAATCCTGGATAATATACTTCTGCTATAGCTGGATGTATAGTTAAATACTGCGCTACTTTTAAAGCTGTTCTGCTATGGTGCTTCATGCGTAAATGAAGTGTTTCTATTCCTCGAATTACTAGCCAGCTGTCAAAGGGTGCCAACACTGCCCCACAGGCATTTTGAAAAAACTTTAGTCTTGCTCCAACTTGTTCATCCTTTGCAACCAATATGCCAGCAATTAAATCGCTGTGTCCGCCCAAGTATTTGGTGGCACTATGTATCACAATATCTGCGCCTAGTAATAATGGTTGTTGCAACACAGGGGTAGCAAAAGTATTGTCTACGCAAAGCAGACAGTTATTAGCTTTGGCAATTTTTGCAATTGCTGAAATATCAGATATTTTCAACGTAGGGTTGGTGGGTGTTTCTAGCCAAATTAGGTTGGTGTTGGGGGTAATGGCTGCAGCCACTTTTTCTAGATCACTGGTATCTACAAAATGTACTTTAATTCCATACTGCTCATACACTGCAGTAAACAAGCGATATGCACCGCCATAAATATCGTCTACTGCTACAATTTCATCTCCTGATTTTAAGAGTTTTACTACTGCATCAATGGCAGCCAATCCGCTGGCAAATGCCAATCCTGTTGCACCAAATTCAAGTTTAGCCATTAGTTCTTCTAGAGTTGCCCTGGTTGGATTATTTGATCTTGAATAATCATAGCCCTTGTTTACGCCGGGGGCTTCTTGCACAAATGTGCTGGTTTGATAAATGGGAACTGAAATAGCTCCTGTAAGCGGATCTACCGGGATGCTGTGAATGAGTTGTGTTGCACTGAGCATGATACGATGTTTTTTTGTTAAAAAATATCGTTCTTGTTAATCTCAAGGTGTGGTTAATCGCTTGGTTTGCACCAAATAAAAAACCCACCTGATAAAATCAGATGGGCATATATAATTTTCCTCGCGGTAATAATAAAAGCTTGACTCTGACTTATCTTCCCCGTTGCTGTTTAGAGCAATCAGGATGGAATTGGCACCTTCATATTACAGAGTTAATGTAATATGGGTTGCCAAGGCTTCACAGGGCCAAAACCCTCCGCCTTTCTTGATAAGATTATTAAAGAACTACTACAAAGATAGTGCAGCGGATTTAATCCACCAAATTAAAAGTCTACTATTCTAGTAGGATAATATATTTTTCCTTTTTTATCCATTCGCAAACATTGAATGGCTTCCCTTGTTTGTATCTTTAACCTCCATTATGGCAAAGAAAGAAATTGGCAAGCAACCCATCCTTGAGAACGACCAGGATTATATTCAGGTTTTTGGTGCTAAGGAACATAATTTAAAAAATATTGATATCTCTATTCCTAAAAACAAATTAGTTGTTTTTACAGGGGTGAGTGGAAGCGGTAAATCTTCTTTGGCTTTTGATACCATTTACAATGAAGGTCAACGCCGATACATGGAAAGCTTTGGTGCCTATGCCAGACAATTCATGGGCGATATGGAAAGACCTGATGTAGATAAAATTACGGGTCTATCTCCAGTGATTTCTATTGAACAAAAAACCACCAATAAGAATCCTAGATCAACTGTTGGAACGGTTACAGAAGTCTACGATTTTCTAAGATTATTGTATGCAAGAATTGGAGAAGCATACAGTTATGAGACCGGTAAAAAAATGGTGAAGTTTAGTGAAGAGGAAATTGTAGAAAATATTTATGCTCGTTTCAAAAATAAGAAAGTCAGTTTATTAGCTCCTTTAATTAGGGGTAGAAAAGGTCACTATAGAGAATTGTTCGAAGAGATCCGCAAAAAAGGTTTTTTAAAAGTACGTGTAGACGGAGAGATTCTAGACCTTACTCCTAAGTTGCAAGTAGATCGGTATAAAATACATGACATAGAAGTAGTGATTGATCGTTTGCCAGTGACAGACGATATGCGTGTTCGCGTTAGTCAAAGTGTGCAACAATCCCTTAAAATGGGTAAAGATTTATTGTTTCTATTATTGAATGATAGTAATAAAACGATTCAATATTCTAAACAGTTAATGTGCGAAGACACGGGTATTAGTTATGAAGAACCTTCTCCCAATGCGTTTTCGTTTAACTCTCCTTATGGCGCTTGCCCAACTTGTAAAGGGTTGGGAAATGTTTACTCAATTGATATGTCTGCAGTTATTCCTGATAATACATTGAGCATTAAAGAGGGAGGTATTGCTCCACTGGGTGTACAACGTGATGCTTATATGTTTAGGAATGTTGAGCAGTTGGCAAAGAAAAATAAAATCAATTTAGATAAGCCCATTAAAGATTTACCCATTGCTGGATTAAACATTTTATTATACGGTAATCCAGAGGGCGATAGTTTAGAAATTGATAATCCAGAAGAAATTGCAGGTATTGATCCGTATAGTGGAGATTTTGAAGGAATTATCCCGATGCTTAAGCGATGGTTTACTGGCGTTAAAAGCGATGGTATGCGCGAGTGGGTAGAGCAATATATGGAATTGAAGCTCTGTACTAGTTGCCATGGGAATCGATTGAAAAAAGAAAGCCTTTGGTTTAAAGTAGATGAAAAAAATATTGCTGAATTAAGTGCACTCAATTTAGATAAACTACACCATTGGTTTGTTGGCTTAGAAGAAAGGTTGAATAAAAAACAAAACCTGATTGCCAAAGATATTTTGAAAGAAATACGCGAACGTTTACAGTTTTTATTAGATGTAGGATTAACCTATCTTTCTTTAAGCAGGTCTTCTAGAACCCTTAGTGGAGGTGAGTCTCAGCGGATTAGGTTAGCTACTCAAATTGGTTCGCAATTACAAGGGATCACCTATATTTTAGATGAGCCTTCTATTGGTTTGCACCAACGTGATAATCATCAATTGATTTATGCACTTAAAAACCTGCGTGATATTGGCAATAGTGTATTAGTAGTAGAGCATGATAAAGATATTATGTTGGCTTCCGATTATTTGGTAGATATTGGTCCTAGGGCTGGTAAGTTTGGCGGGAATATTGTTGCAGAAGGAACACCTGCAGAAGTACTGGCTTCTAATTCTGATACAGCTCAGTATTTAAATGGGCAAAAGTCAATTGCAGTTCCTACAGAACGAAGAGTTGGAAATGGTAAAGAATTGATTTTAAAAGGGGCTTCTGGAAATAATTTAAAGAATGTTACTGTACATTTTCCATTGGGTAAATTGATTGTGGTGAGTGGCGTGAGTGGTAGTGGTAAAAGCACTTTAATTAATGAAACCTTATATCCGCTTTTATCTAAGCATTGTTACAATAGTAAAGTGCATCCCATGCCTTTTGTTTCGGTAAAAGGTTTAGAACATATTGATAAAGTGATTGAGATTGATCAATCACCCATTGGGAGAACACCTAGAAGTAATCCTGCAACTTATTGTGGTTTCTTCACAGAGATCAGAACCTTATTTGCTGCTGTTCCCGAAGCCAAGATTAGGGGCTATGCAGCAGGCCGCTTTTCATTTAATGTAAAAGGTGGTCGTTGCGATGTTTGTGAAGGAGGTGGTATGAAAGTAATTGAAATGAATTTTCTTCCTGATGTATATGTGAATTGTGAAAAGTGCAATGGTAAAAGATACAATCGCGAAACATTGGAAATTCGTTATAAGGGAAAATCAATCAGTGATGTATTGAATATGACGGTGGATGAAGCATGTGATTTCTTTCAACCTGTTCCTTATTTGTATCGCAAGATTAAAGTACTGCAAGATGTGGGCTTGGGTTATGTTACGTTGGGTCAGTCTGCTGTGACATTGAGTGGGGGAGAGGCACAGCGTGTAAAGCTGGCTACAGAATTGGGTAAAAAAGATACAGGTAAAACTTTTTATATTTTGGATGAGCCCACTACGGGTTTGCATTTTCAAGACATCAGTCATTTATTGGATGTATTAAATAAATTGGTAGACCGAGGCAATTCAGTGCTGGTAATTGAACACAATTTAGATGTAGTTAAAATGGCCGATCATGTGATTGATTTGGGGCCTGAAGGAGGTGATGGGGGTGGACAAATTTTATTTGAGGGAACACCAGAGAAAATGCTCTTGCATAAAACCAGCCATACTGCTCGCTTTTTAAAAGTAGAAATGAATTAACTTCAAGCCATGAATTTAAATGATTTAAATTTTTTACCTGAATGGGACGAAAGCAGGTATAAAGTAGGACCAGGTGATGCTGCGGAAGAATGGCGCAGAGGTCCTGCTAGGGCTATTGCTAAAGCCATGTACAATCAATGGAGAGAAGTATTTGGGTTGGTGATTGCTTTTGCAGAAAACCTGGCAGATGATGGAGAAGAAACACATCCAGCTTCTACCAAGGCATTAATATATGAGAACGTCATGATTGTTGCTCCTAAAATTATAGGGGCCATCAGTATGGACTTATATGTGCTTAAAATGGAAAATGCTTCTAATATTAGAACCAATGCCAAACAAATGATGGAACAAATTGGTTTTGCAGTGCTAATGGGTTGGGCCGATGAATCTCATAAACAAGTTATTGAAGAAGCGCTTTATAAATTTAGAGAACTCTACAAACAATGGGTAAGTACATTTCAAAAAGATGCTTACGAAGATGAGTGGGGCTTATTTGTTTAGTAGTCTGATTTCTTGGTATGCATTGGCTTCCAAATTAAATAGTAGTAGGCGAGTATTAGTATTCCTATAGTAAAAGGAATAATAGCTAAGTGCTTAAAAGTGTAGTCTCCCCCAATTATTTTGTGGTCGAACCCAAAAAATTCACTGACCATCCAATAGGAGTTGGCAGAAATCCAAACGGTAATGGCTAGGTTATGGCATAATTCTGAAACGTATTGTCTGGTTCTATAGGCAATTACGATTGATATGATTAGGGTGGGTATAATCATAACAGTTCCCAACCATTTTAAACCTAAACACCATGCTACGTCTTTGAATAGCCAGAAAACGATATGTAGGTTTTCCATCTTTCTATATTTCAATGGAATATCATATCTGTTGTTGTGAACCGAAGGGGCTTGCTCCATGCCTAATTTATTTGAGGCACAATATTAATTTTTTGTAACCAATTAGCGGCTTAAAATATTTTTGAATCGTTTTACATCGGCCAATGGGTGTAAAGGTTTACCATTAATCATATGTTGCGTGAGCTGATGTGCAAAATAAGGAGCAAGGCTACAACCCTTGGTGCCAGTGCCATTTAATACCCCTATGTTTTTTTGCACTGGATGAAAGCCTACAAAAGGTCTCCGTTCCACATTGGCTGGCCTTTCTGAAGCTAAATGGTCTACTATTTTAAAGGGAAGCTTTAGCCAATTTTGTAACTGTTGGGTTGTTTTGTCGTAAAAAGATTGGGTGGGTTGTAAATGCTCATATTTCCATTCATAAGTAGATCCTATCCAAAACAAATCCTCTTTCCATGGAACTATACTGATACCTTGTTTAAATATATTATTTCTAGGCAAGTCTGGAATTGATGCAATTAGGGCTTCTCCTTTATTGCTCGCATAGGGCAGTAATTCAAAATATGGATTATTGATTCCCCCAGTTCCTTCGCAAAAAATAATTTGATTGGCTTTAACCCCTTTCCATTCTACCCCATTTGGCTGAATGATGCAATCATCCCACTCAAATTTTTCTTCTATCAAGGCATTTTGTAGGATTAATTTTTTTCTGAATGCAATAAGCATTTCTTGTAGTTGAATTAACCAACATGGATGAATTTCTCCAACACCAAATAGCAAATGAAAATACGGCTCCCATATTTGTTCATCCACCACACTTAAGTATTCCTTTTCTTTAAGTAATCTTTCTGAAAACGCAATCTTGTTTTGTGGGGTAGCGTGAAAGTCAAGAATATTGCATTGAGCAATTAATTGTGTTGCTAATTCTTTTCCCAATTGGGTATACGCATCTACTGCAAATGGCATGAAAAGCTCTATTTCCCAGGTACGTACAATTCTTCTTCCTGTTACCGGATTAATCACCCCGCTGGCTACTTTGGTTGCACTATTGGGTCTAGATTCGTCTATTACCATAACCTGTTGTCCTGCCTTCATCAGATTCCAACTCAGCATAGTGCCGCATAATCCTTGTCCTATAATGATTGTATCAACCTGCATAGTGTTATTGTTCTATTCTTAGTTTTATGGCATTGGAGTTAACATTGAAAGCAGGTGCATACATACTTTGTATACTTGCAAAACCAGCCGTGTACAATCCTTTATGCGTTGATCTTATGGTATAATTAAATTGGTAATTCCCCTTTGGTAAATAGTTGAAGAAATAATTATTACTTACATCTTTGGTGCTTTGATAATAAAATAAATTTTCTTGAAAGCGGTATCCACTCAGTTGACTGGTTGGTTCTGTTGCAGCGGGTCTTAAATCTTTTAAATGAACATAATCCATGTCTCTGTCAACTTTGATGGATAAGGATACCATCATTAATTCTCCTAGCTTTACGGGTTCATTTTCATTTAAGTCGACCCATTTATTATTTCTTTCAACTAATATTTTTTTAGTAATCATCATCGGTCCTTTACTGGCAGTGATTTCATCCATATTCGCTAAATATTGCCAGTAAATACTTCCATAGGAGGGTTGATCGGAGACCAAATTTTGCGTGGCAGTTGTTATGGTTATATTTCCCATTTCAGGTTTTACTTTTTCTCCTTCAATTCTCTTTTTAAAATAACCTGACCCTTCCATGGCTTTTTCTGTTGCAGTTCCAATGGTTGTTTTACCTAGCTCTATTCTCACTGCTCGCTTATTATTCATCCAATGTTGACCATTTGCTACCAAACTGTATACTGCATCAGCAGTGGCAATTCCAGATCCCCAATGATTGGTCTCTTTATTCAAGATTAACCAAGTAAGCATTGCATTGATTTGCTTAAGGTATGGTTGATTAGGTAGTTGGCTATTGATTTCGTTAAAGCAATCAATCATCATGCTTTGGTGAACTATTGGCATTGCATACCAACGCGAAGTCAATCTGTTTTTCCAATACATTCCTTGTTGGGAATTTATGACCGTATTTTCTAATAATGCTTTTATTATTTTATTCGCCAAATTAGGTTCATTGTTTCTTTGTGCAATTAATGCTACCATTGCTTGGCCATATTGGTTTTGTTTATTCCAACTGTTTTGGGCTATTTGCCAATAAACTTTGTACGCACTATCATTCTGTATGATATGTTCTCTATAAAAACTTCTCATGAATAAATAGTCCAATTGATAGCTGCTTATTTGTGTTGGTTTACTCTTTTTATATTCATACCGAATGGCTTCATCAGTAAATGCCAATGCCTTTATTAAAAGAGGTTTTAACCGAGCAGCAATTGATGGCGTGATTGCTCCAATTCTTTTTAATTTACCTATACCAGTTAATATATAGCGGGTGATGTATTCATCTGAACGCCCACCTTCAAACCAACTAAAGCTACCATCTGGTAATTGTAGTTTTTCCAATTGAACCAACCAGGCTTCGTTTTCTTTTGTTATGGTTTGGAAATCCATTTGATTGGCTAATTCTTTCAATAGAATAGTACCTGTTTGGGCATCCATTACCCAAGGTGTTTCTTGCAGCAGTATTTGTTTTAGTTCCCTATTTTTTTCTAGTGGATTATTTAATGCGGTGGAATCTTTTTTCCATTCACTGATTACCCTTGCAATCATTGGATATTTATTCAACAGGTGCAAAGCCATAAGATTGGCATAAATGCGATTAAATTGATGTATAGCCGATTGCTCTGGGTCTGTTTTTAAATAGCCCAAAGCTTGTATTGCATTCCAAATAGGTTGTGTAGTATATTCTACTGTTAATCCCTGAGTACTAATTCCTTCACTTTGGTTATTGAGTAGTTTTTCAAAACGAAATTGTAGTGTTGTATCTTTTTGTAAATAGAGGGGTAATGTTTCTGTTAGCAATTGTCTATTACTTAATACTGCTAGGGTATTTTCTTCTCCATCACTTAACTCGTTGGTTCTTGCAATAATTCGATAAGTCAGTGGTTTATTATAACTGAAAGGAACTTGAATGGGGAACTGTGCTACACTAGACTGCATTGGGTCTACTGTAAAATATTGTTGCGGAAAAACATTTTGAAACCAACCGTCTACCGATCGATTGGTGGTGGCGTCTATCAATTCTAACGCAATGGTTCCTGTTAATTCTTTGTTGGTGAGATTGGCAATTTTAACACTCAACTCCATTTGATCGCCCTCCCTTAAAAACCGAGGAATATTGGGTTGTACCATCAGGCTTTTTTGTGTCATCAATTTTTGTTCAGTATAGCCTGTTGCTAAATCTTTAGTGTGTGCAAAGCTCATCCATTTCCATTGTGTTACAGCATCAGGGAATTGAAAACTGAATTGGTATTTGCCTGAACTATCTGCATACAATTGCGGGAAAAAGAAGGCTGTTTCGTTAAAGTTTGTTCTAATTTGAACCAAATCTTGAGCTATTTTATTGCCCGGTATGAATCTTCCGTTTCTTATGATGTCTCCTGTAATGGGGTCTACTATTTCTACTGCTGTGTAAACTTTATCGTAGTTCTCTTCTTTTAGGGTACTAACTCCTCTTATTGCAATATTGCCAGGTGGTGGGGGAGCTGTCATTGATTTTTTTGATTCGCTTGCCATTGTTTCATACAACCTTTGCTCTCTTATTCTCCAAGGAAGATTGATGGAAGCTAAAATGCTTGGTCGGATGTAGGGTTTTGCCTCACAAAAACATTCATAGTTGTCAAATTGACGCAGCGTTTCTGTTCTAAAAATGTTGCTGCTAAAACTGGTGCTGCTTGTGTTGCTGCTCGATAATTTCAATGGGTCCCATCTGTTTGGATAAATAGCATCTAAACTTGCATCATACATGCTGGTTAATAATTCTGCAGCCTTTTCTTTTCCATTCAATCCGTCTATCTCAATGGTCCAAGTTTCTTTAGATCCAGGTTCGTTAATATTTCTATACGTGCCAGTTCGAATTTTTAAATCTTTATTATTGAATTGAACGGCAATGGCTTGTTGATGGGTAACTAGTCGCCCCATCCATATATACGCTTCGTTAATGACAATACCACCTCTGTCTTCGGCTGAAATAACAATTTGTTGCTGTGTTAACTTACTCAACTGAAAAAACTGATAAGCTTCTTTTTGTTGTGCCGTTTTTATTTTTTTGGTAACATAAGTGTTTTCTTTAGGATAATTGATTACAGACAAAATACTATCTCCTGGTTTGGTATAATTATTTGAATAATAGTGAAAAGTTTGCTTGCTATTGGTTCCTCCATTTACATCGTAAATAGTGATTATTTTTTCCGTAGTTATTGTTAATCCAAAACTGTCAATGGCGGTAGCTTTAATTTTATACATACCCGTCTCCACTTTATTGATTGGGGTTGCTGTTTCTTCTATTCTCCAACTATCTTGGTCTGCTTCGTTTTGGTATTCGTCGTAAGGGAAATATTTTCTGTAAGTGACTTCATCAAACAAATACAAATCTGACTTGCCCCAATATTTTTTTCTCGTTATTTTATTGGGTTGTATTATTTTGAATAATGTAGTTTGAATTGGGGTGTTTTTTTCATTACCTAGTTGATCTACCGCTATTGCATTTATTTTTTGAAAGGATTGTTTATTCACTGCAATTGGGTGATTAATAAACAATCGCCAAGCTGTTTTGGTAGCTGTTAAATTTACATTACCCGATTGGGTTTCTCCATTTAAATCGGTGACATCTACCTGAATAATATAGTTGACAGAAAAATCATTTCCCAATTGTTGGGTTGAATCATAAATGGCTTTAAACGAGAGGGTAAATGCCCCTTTTTCATTCGTAATGCCAATGCCACTTGTAACTTCTTTGCCTGTTTGGTAAATGGGATTTATTTTTCTCGAAATTGGATAAGGGTATCTGCCATATTGTTTCACCGTGTATTTTACCTTTGCGCCATTTACAATATTTCCTGCATAAGCCTGAGCTTTGATAGTATAATGGATGCTGTCATTTAATCGATAACCTATTTTGGGTTGATCAAAAATAAGTTGAATAGTAGGTCGTTTATATTCTTCTACTTTAACTGATTTGCTTGAATAGTTAAATGCTTGGGCTTCTAAGCTATAGTTTCCTGTTAGTTCATTTTTGGGTAATACAAAGCTACCTGTTAATGAGCCATACTCATTAATGGGCAACAACAATGAATCTATCCTTTGTCTATTCGTATTCAGTAAATATATTTTAACCGGATTTTTATCTACAACTACTTTACTATATTTCGTGTTGAATTCTCTGGTTAATGCAATCCCTTTAAATTGCACCAACTGTCCGGGTCGATATATTGATCGGTCGGTAAAAAAATATATTCTACGATTATTTTGTTCGTAGTTGTATTGTTCGTTGGGCTGGTTGTTGTATTCTTGGTAACGGTATTCGTATTCGCTAAAAATGAGCTGACTTTTCTTTTTACTAATTTCAATTTGTGTATTCCCATTTAGTTTTTGCGGAATGCTAAACTGACCATTCTCATTGGTTTGTGTTTGTTGAATGAGCTGTGTAATGGTGCTGGAAGTTTTATAATCGTATTTGGTTTCAAGTATTTTAACATCTGCAAGATTAATTGGTTTTCCTGTTGAGTAATCTCTAATGAAATAGTGATTATTATCTTTATAGTACACCCAGTCGGATACTGCAAAATGGATATACCCGATTTTATTAGTAATTAGGCTGAAATCCTTTCCTGTACTCGTTAATACAATATAACTTCCTTGTTGTAAAGGATCAATTTTAATTTCTGTAAAATGTGATTGGAAGTCATTCGTTTGAATGAGCGGTATGGCTTGTTCTTGAACCAATTTTTGATTGTTTATCTCTTTTAATTGGTTGGTGCTATTGTTAAACTTTAGCTGAAAATTAAAAGGGACTTTGAATATTTTTAAAAATAGGGTATCGGTGTTCTTATAGTTTAAATAAGCCCTGAATGGTTTTTGTGTTTCATTAATCTTTTCTACTTCCACCCAAATTTGTTTATCCTTTATTTCATTGGCTAAGTCTAGTAGGCCACTTGTTTTAAAATGAGAAGAATCTACATTTGTTTTTGCTTCTTCTATAATAGCTAATGCTTTTACTAATTCATATTGATTAGCGGTATCATTTAATGCATGATAATTTTTCCCTTTTTCAGTGATTGCATTGGCAATTAAATACCATGCTGTTGCTTTTATGGATGATAAGTAATCTGAGTGGGTGTAGTTTTTTAACTCTGCTAAAAACGCCTCTTCTTTAATTAATTGGTTTTGTTTTTTCCAAACAAGTAAGTCTAGTTTAAATCTTGCTACTATATTGTTGCGTTGTTCATTAGAGTGAATCTGAAAAATGCTTTCATAGCGTTTAAGTATTTTTTCATTGTTTTCTTTTGTCCCATCATTACCCAATTCATTGCTGTAATACTGAATTTGTTCGGCTATTAATAGATGGTATAAGCTATAGTTTTTCAGCGGCTCTGATCCACCCAATACCACTGCAGAATAATCGGCTATATCAATTGCTTGTAATGCTTTTGCATTTTGACTGGCTGCATCAAAATGCATTTCTATACTGTCTTTGAAGGATTCTCTATCCCATTTTTTTTTCTTTAATAAAACCCATCTTTGATTGTTATAATAGTCATTGTATTTTTTAGCCATGATGGTGTGTAACACTGCCTGCATGACCCCTGAATTGGATTTTTTCAATGCGCTTTTAAAAATATTGATGGTATTAATGAATCCCTCTTCGGTTACTTCATTTTCTAAATCTGCTTTGTATACCAATGCTTTTATTTGCTCTGCTTCTTGTTTTTCTGCAACCGCTTTTTTATATAACTGATCAACTTTGTCAATGGCGGTTTTGGTTAATCGCTCTTTTAGGATGAGGCTATCAATTATTTTATAAGCTGCAGCGTAATTTGTTTCTTTTGTTTGTTGTGCTTCAGCAATTAAAAGCGATAAGCAAAAAAATATCGAGAGTATAGTACGCATGTATAGTTAATTATTATTCTTCTGTAGGGATGCAAGATGAGGCATTTTGCATAAAAAAACCCGAAGCTTTGATGCTCCGGGTTTGATATTAACAAATGCTTTATTTATTTTTTTAGGGCTGCAGCCATAGTAATGCCAATATCCGCAGGACTTGCTACTACTTCAATTCCACAATCTGCCATTATTTTCATTTTAGCTGCTGCAGTATCTTCTGCACCACCTACAATTGCTCCAGCATGTCCCATTCTTCTTCCGGGAGGCGCTGTTTGACCCGCAATAAATCCAACAACTGGTTTGGTTTTATTTTCTTTTATCCAGCGGG
>Ga0207952_1000967_pt1 | contig 15463 bp, 11 predicted proteins | sample SubbioR12Aug_8Ca_FD_184831 | JGI IMG/M metagenome (GOLD analysis project Ga0207952, IMG submission 184831) | Serpentinite rock and fluid subsurface biosphere microbial communities from McLaughlin Reserve, California, USA - CR12Aug_8Ca (SPAdes) | ecosystem: Environmental > Terrestrial > Deep...
CGGTTTACTCTTGACATGTTTCCTAAAGTTATGATTACAAAATTGATTTTAATTTTGAATCCAGTCCTTTAGGGGGTTAATACAGCCTTGAATCACAAAATTTGATGAACCCTTCTAAGAACTTAAAGTCGTTATTTTTAGGGTCGAATAAGTAAAGGTCAATGGTAGGATTATTGCCAATATAACTTACTAAAATGTCTATGTTTTTGTCATTGTCAAAGTCAACAAAGTCAATGTGGGAAAGCCCATTGTAATAAATGGTGTCTAGCATCTTAGAATTAACTGTAAGTAAAGCGATGTCAGCGTTTATTTTTTGAACTTGAACCAAAAAGAATTCTTCGTGGTTTGTAATTATAGTATCAACAATAATTGCTTGTTCAATTGTTGAGTTTTGTTTTTCGCTAGTAGTTGTCAAGGCTGTACTTGTTGATTTGGTTGGATTAAATTTAGGGGAAATGAAATTATTGTAAATGAGAATCAAGAAAGTTGCGATTGTAACAGACAATGCAAAATATTTTATTCGAGATTCAATCCTGTCTTTTTTAGCTTTTACCAAATAGCCTAAATTCTTTGGGTCTGTCATTGTAGCGAAACCTTTGTCAGTCATACATAAAGCATGCAATGTGGTGTCGCGTTTTAGCATTCCGTCACCAACCAAGAAATTTATATTGTTTTCAAGGATGTGATATTGATTCATGTCATGCTTGAATTCTTCACGTAAACTCTCCCAGGAAATTGTCACGTTACCAGAAAATCATTGTAGAATGTCGTCTAATATTTTTGCTTTTTCTATGTCCATTTAAAATGCCCCCTAACACTTAAATATACGCTACTCGCTTAGATATTTCAAAAAAGTGAGAGCTATTGTGCATTGTTTTAGTGTTATACTTTTTAAATTGTTCTTGCATAAATACACTTATACAATTTGTATTGCAGGTATTGTAGAATGCAGTTATACAAATCAAATTGTGGGGCAATTGATCGATCATTATTTCATTACCAGTCAATTTGTTTGCTTTTAAATAAATCATCAAGTGGGCTTGCAATATTTACAAGTTGGTGTTTACTTACATGTAAATAACGCTCTGTTGTTCTGATATCAAAATGCCCTAAGAGATCCTTAATATACCTGATATCAGTTCCTTTATCCAACAAATGTGTTGCAAAACTATGTCTCAAGCTATGAATCCCAACATCTTTTAAAATACCTGCATCACGCTTTGCATTGCTAAATATTTGTTGAACCGTTCTAATAGGATATGCATCTCCTGTTTGTTCTGATTCAAATAAATACACTTTGGGTCTTGGTGAGTATTGCTTGAAATATACCCTTAAAATATCTAATAATACTGGACTCAAGTTTACATAGCGATCCTTCTTCCCTTTTGCATTCTCAATAAATATTAGCATTCGTTCACTGTCAATATCTGTTAACTTTAGTCGAACAATTTCACTCACTCTTAAGCCCGCACTATAAGCCGTAAACAACATGGCTTTGTGTTTTTTGTTAGAAAGTGAATTGAACAATCTTCGTAACTCTTCTTCATTTAGTAATTTAGGTAGCTGTAATGGTTTTTTGGGTCTTGGAATTTCCCAGAAAAACCGATCCCTCCGTAATACTTGTTCATAATAAAACTTTAGTGCATTAATTCTACTGTGTAATGTATTCTCTGAAAGTTTTAATTTTTCAAAACAGAAGACTAGATATTTTTTTAAATGTTCTGCTTTTAAATCATCGGCTGGGATATTTCCAAGTCGATATAAAAACTGGCTTATCTCATTGAGATAAGTCTTAATGGTATTTTGTCATTTTGGGTCTTTAATTGGTATTTATTCATAACAACAGTACAGTCATTTACATGACCATTGGTTTGTAGGGGTTACTGTTGCATTTCTTCCAAAGCAAAGCATCCTGAGTCCCAGACATAAATGTCACAGGTCAGTAAGCGATTACAAACAATACAATTGGGGGAGGAATAATTTGGGGTAATTAAATTTAAGAATAAAGTTTAATATGACGAAAAATTGGAATGCTTTTTTGTGTGCGCATCTAGATGAGGCGAGGAATTGATTGAAATCTAAATGTTGATGAGTTTGTTGAAAAGCTACTTCATGATATTACTAAAAGCCCAACTTCTGTAAACCCTATTGCTGCCTGCCAGATTTGGTTTCAAGGCTTTTGATGAATTCATCTTGATTATCTGGAGTTAAAATAATTTTCGTCTGGTCAATTTTTGTTAACATCACCATTTTGTTTCTACGTGTTGCATAGAATCTTATATTTCCTAAATCGGTTTCATATTTTCCAAAATAACCAAATGCGCCCCCCGTTGTTGTCTTTTTTAAAAGGTCATGATATACTCTGTCTACACGACTAATTTCAGAAAGATTAATTTCAACATTTCCAATAGGTCGGTAAATAATTATATTGTTTGTGTCTACCTGATATTGAGTTGGCCTATGTAAGTAGGTTAACAAAAGAAGGAACATAAAAAAGAGAAAAAATCCTAGATACCAAATCCATTGGTCACTGGTGTGAAATAGATTAAATAATGGTACCACAGTAAAAAGAAGAAATACACCTGCTGTCTTCTTACGTACAATTTGATCTGACGATATTGAAAATTTCATCTTAGGTTTTTATATTGAAAATTGTATTTAGTCTTACAGTTTCCAGTCCTGAAAAAAGTTGAGGGGGGATTAGAGCCACAGTGCAAATGTGTTTAGTTAATAGTATGGGGCGAGAATATAAAAATATTTACTAATAAATCTTCTTCAATTAAAGGCCTAATAATCAACTGATACTGTCTCGTCCGAATAAGCTGCTCGTCTGTGAGTTGGGCGAATGTATTTGTAAGATATAAATTACTGCTTCTTAATACTTTTAATCTCTTTCAAATCAGCAATATCCTGGCTTCTGCCTGACGCAGTTTTGTTCTCGATAAATTCTTTTAAACCTATATACTTTACTTCAATACCATTCACATCCACAAGTAGTTTATTTGGAAAAGCATCTTCAAATTTTACACCATCAATAGTATTCAAAATATCAATTCTCAAAGGCGGGTATCCTATTTGTGTAACATAACCTTCTTGCATAAAATCAAACTTAGTTAGACCTAAACTTAATAAACCAAATTCTTTTATAGCAATCACTAATTTTTCTGCATTAGTTTCTGAACTATTGATCCAAATATCTAAATCGCCTGTGTGTCTTGGTTTGCCATGAAATGCTAATGCGTAACCACCAACCACCAAATAATCAACATGGTGTTTATTAAGGAGCTTTACAAAGTCTTCAAAATCTTGGGCTAATGTCATGCTTTCAGTTTTCTTCTTACTACATGTGACTTATCCATCCTAGTAGTTTTTAAATCTACAGTTTGAGATATTAAAAATGTCACCGCTTCAAGCCTTTTTATCAAAGGTTGAGCTAACCAATAGTTTAAATCATTCATTTTTTCGTCAAATGATTTTAGTGGCGCTTTATGTAAAACTGGTGCAATATTCATATTCAGAATTGACTATAAAGTTACTTAAAATAATGCGTTTTTGACCTCTAAAATTCCTTCTTTGTTATTATCAGGAAGCATTACACCTTCACATTCCCAATCCGTACATATATACTATCCGGCTTAGGGTTGCTTGTCATCAGGGATACACATTTGTACCGCACTCCTTACTTTATGAGTAGAGCATCGTATGGATGGGTTGGAGGAGAACTACATCAACTTGGCAACAGAAAGTAAATCATTAGCCTTTTTAATTTTGCCAGAAAACAAAGAAATGTTAGTCATTGATTGTTGAACGGTAACACGTTTTTTAGTACCAGTTTTCTTACTAGCTGTTTTTGGTGGAACTGGTGAAACTTTTTTAGCAACTGGCATATTCAAATTTAACTATTTAATTTAATAAAAAAACCTAAATAATTCTTGGAATCATCAAGATCAAAGGGAATTTCAACCAATATTCCATCTATTTTAAGTAGCGAAGTAATTACATAATTATTTTTCAATTCCTTATAGTTGCGTTTTATAATTAATCCATATACTTTAGTTCTCTGCTGATTACTTCCATGAAAAAATACTTTAATTCCAGGATTCTGTTGCAAAAAATTAAAAAGAATTGCACCAATGGTTGATATTACCTTTTTCAGATCGTTATTGTTGCTTTCAATATTATCATCAATTAATCCATTCTCTAGTAAGTCTCCAAATCCCAGATTGTAATACCCTTGAATATTTAAAGGTGCAAATTGAACTACTTTAGTAATAATCCGTTTACCTAAACTTTTGAATCGATACTCGTAAATATTACTAGATTCAAATTGATATATCTCACTGTTCAAAAGCTATTCATTTAATTGTGCATTCGAAAATAAAAAGCAACTATAAATTAAGCTTAAGTATATATACGTAAAAGTAAGGTTGATTTAAGGGGATTAAAGCTGAGGATAAACGATGGTTCTCCCGTTATTTTTGGATTAATATTATTGTAGAAAGATAGCTGCGATTATACCATCACATTCGCAACACGCACATATATACTATCCGGATTAGGATTGTTTGTCATTGCCTTGTATACATGTGGTGGAAACCATACCATAAAATCCCTATCCTTTTTCATCAGCGATACGCATTTGTATCGCACTCCTTCCTTTATGAGTAGTGCATCGTATGGATGGATGGGTTGGTAATGGAATTCGAGGGTTAAGGAGGTGAATAGATTTGCGGATAGTGTGTCGAGAATGGTAACGATACCTGCTTCTATTAAGATTAATTGATTAGTAGATGGCATGATTGGGTCCATCAACGCTGGCATATCTAGTTTCCAGAGTTCGTTGGTGTTGATGAAGGGAAGGGTGTTCATGAAGGGAGTAATATGGTTGGGGGGGATTGGGGTTGGGGTGTTAGGTTAAATACGCTTGAATAATTTAATCTTTTAAGTCCATAATGGTTGATTTTTAATCACTAAATTAAGGACGAAACAAAAAACCCTTTTCAATAAAAGTAAGCTTTGATATAGGAACTTATATTTACAATCTTATAAATACTTTCATCCATGGACTATCGAGATTCTTATCTTTTAGATAATTAAGCATTCCTTCAAAATAGTCTATTTGTTTGATTTTACTCTTTTGAAATACAAAGTTGGGAGTTGTCATTTTTTCAGATTTAGATAAAGCCTCAAAACGGGTAGCAAAATAACTGATATGATAATGGGGAATAGCTACACCTAGTATCATACCTGGTAATCCATTAAAAAGTTCCGGCCCTCCTTTGGTCTTTATAGCATCTGTATAAAAAGCTACGATATATATAGAATCATTGATCAAAGCATTTGCTCTCCTACATTCAAAACCTGCAATTTCACGAATTTCATCTGTTAGCTTCCAGCGGATTTTAGTTAATGTATCTCTTATGACCTTTTGTTCGTTGTAGGCATTTTTTTCTGCAAAAAACTGAAAGGATGATAAATCAGTAAGCACTTGGTTCCTGTCTGCCATTGGGACTCCTATACCATGTAAAAAAGGAGAAATAGATCCAGCTGGTTTATACAAAATTGAATCGTGATTAAAAATCAATTGAAAACTATCTATCCAAAATTGTGGATGATCTGCTTTATATTTCTGAAAGAAAGTTACAAATTCTTCTTTAGCAACTATTCCAGATTCACCAATCACTTCAGGCAAAATTGCGTGAGTATTGACTTTTCTTTCAAATATGATACGTCCCCGTTCAACAAAATAATATTGTGAATAAGCGAACTTTCCTGTCAATAAAAAAATAATGATAAAAAAAAGCCTAATCATTTATAATTACTTTACTTGTTTATACTTAGTAAAATTCCAAATAGCGCTTAACATAAAATATCTCCTAATAGCTAAAAATCGATTTTCCGAAAACATGGCTGAAGTAGCAACTCTTGAGAATCCAGCATTAGAATTTAGTATATCATTTGCAGTAAGTTTAACTGTTAGAAGATTCTCCTTTAGAAAGCTTTTACTTATCCATGCATTCCAAACCATTCTATCAAAGTTATCAGTGAAAATATTATTCTTACTTTGTCTGAAAAACTCTGCATCACTATGTATTTGAAATGAAGTAGACAAGTATAAATCTATTTCAGATTTGAGTTTATATGAAACGAAATTATTTTGAATAATCTTTAACCCTTCATTCAAAGAATTTACATCATAATAAATCGTACCGCCCACTTGAATCGAATATTTACCAGACTTATTTTTAGATAATAAAATGCCTGTAGAAGCAATATTGTAACTAAGCTTATTCAATGACCCATTTATGAAGCTAAAACTATTTCCAGATTTACCACTCAAATCAAGTGTTGCTTGCACTTTTAATGACGGAATTGGTTTTGAATAAAAACCTGTTAGCTCTAATTCTTGATCTGCATAACCACTCATATTAACGTACTGCAAAAAATAAGCTCCACTAGCGTTAATATTCGAAAGCAGTTTGATTGGGTTCTTTGTGCTGGTATGACTCATAATTAATCCAGTGAAGGCTTTAGTAAGGCTTTTAAATGACTCATAGGTTAGCGTTACTTTGTTAGAAAATGCATTATTAATAGACAAATTATCAGAGAAAGTAACTAGCTGAGCGTTGTTAAACTCATGGGGTGATAGCTCTTGGAAACCTGGTGCAACTGTTGTACCACGATAACTGATTCCAAGATTTGTATTATCATTAATGGAATATTGAATACGTCCAAATGGTTTCCAAACCGAAAAACTTCGCTCAAATTCTTTTCTTTGAATAAGATTGTTGATAAAAAGCCTATTTGTTCCCGCACCACTACCTAGGGAGGCGCTAACTTTATTTTTTACGAAATTGAAGCTTAGATTACCCAAAAATATTTTTCGAGAATCATTTCGAATAGTTGAAAAAAGCGAATCAAAAGCTCCGGTAGGATTAACAATCCTATTGGATAAATTATGATCGTTTACAGCATCATATACAGAATTAGCAGAGAGAATGAAAGAAAATGCATTATTGATTTTATTTGAAAAACTAAGTCCGATTTTCAAATTTTGCAAGGTCTGATCCTTTCCTTTAAAAAGATCTAGGTTTCTAATACTATCCAATAATGGTTTTCCATTAAAAAACTCAGTAGCCGTTAAATTTGTTTGTTGCTCATTTGAGCTAGTTGATTCTTGTTCTATGGAAAAAGAAATCGTTCTGCCTGGTTGCTTAAATTTTTGCTGAAACAAAAAAGCAGTTTGTATTCTTCGACCTTCCCCATTAACACTAGTTTGATTATTTGTCCGATTTAAAAATTGTTCATTGCTATTTAGATCCGAGGAAGCGCTTTGCTGACTAGAAGCCCCTTTATTATAAGACGCTGTATTACTCAATGTAATTGTTCCCCTCGTCCCTACTTCTTGTTTATATGCAAAATTCATTTTATGGCTAAATCCTTCTTTTTGAAAATCAGTATTAGAAAATCTTTTGATTGCACCACTAGGTAAAATTGTATTCATAAATGTTGAATCAAATCCAGAAACATGAGAAATAGAATAGTAGTAATCGCCATTAAATGAATTACGATCCTTATTCCATTTATTATCAAAATGTAATCCTACCATTGAAAATTGAGGTAGTCCCTTTCCATCGTATCGTTCAATGTCGTTTTTGACACCTAATTGATTTTTTTCTGTAGTCCCTAGTCCAGATTGGCCTATATTATTAGATGCCGTATAACCAGAGATCTTCCGTTTTCCTTTAAAACTATTTAGCATAGCTTGAGCACTATAGGGAGTAAACTGATTACCTAGTCCTATTCCTGCTTCAACCTTTCCAAATACCCCATTACTTTTATCTTGTTTTAATTGAAGGTTGATGACTTTGTCTTTTATCCCATCATCAATCCCTGTAAATATGGCTGCATCCGATTTTTTATCATAAACCTGAACTTTAGCTACCATTTCTGAACGTAAATTTCGTGTAACAAAAACTGGATCATCACTAAAAAACTCCTCCCCATCAACCAATACTCTTTTAACTTTTTTTCCTTGCGCAGAAATTTTCCCATTTTGGTCTACCTGAAGTCCTGGCAAAATCTTTAATAAATCTTCTACAGATGCATTTGGAGGAAGTTGAATTTCAGCCGTATTATATTGTAAAGTATCCCCTCGCAATTGAATTGTCCTAATACTTGATTTAACTACAACTTCTTTTAATAACACTTCTTTAGAAGTTAAAAATATTGAACCCAAATCAAGAATCTTATCTTGACCAATATTAATTACTTTAGAAACGCTTAGATACCCGGGGTAACTTATGAATAAGATATAGTTTTGGCTATTGTTTAATCCAGAAAAAACGAAAGCTCCATTTGATGAGGTTCTAACATCAGAAAGAATAATAGAATCTTTAGCATTTAAAAGTACCACTGAGGCATTATTAATGTTCATTTTCAATGCACTATCTTTTATAACTCCGCGAATGGTTATATCCTGAGAAAAAGCGGTAAGGCAATTAAAGAGAAAAAGTAGAGGTAGAAGTAGATATTTTTTCATTTATTCGATACAAAATTGAAATCATGGTAAAGAGGATGTGAAAAAAGAAAATCTGAGTGAGGGGGGTGTAAGGTGTTGTAAAGCAATTGAAGGACAACTCTCCGAACTGAGCCCTTTTTATGATTTAAAGTTTAAATTCAATATCATTTCACAAATAAGATCTTTATAGGCTTCGACTATACTTTTTTTATTTCGATTAGTAGCCCCGTTAGGCATATACTCTATAATAAAATCAACTAACAAGTTTGTTACATATTTTTCAAGAATACTATCATCTAATCTTAATAGTATTTCATCTTTATTGAGATCTAAAGCATTACCTAATATATCTTCTTTTAGTGCTTGAAACTGTTTTTTCGTTTTAAAAGGTGATATAATTGAAGTTCTAGAAAAAGTTGGGAAATACTCAAAGCCTGATGCGTGTTCATTGATTACAGAAAGCTGATGTGCGTATTGATCAATTGAGTAATTCCACCCCCTATCTGCATTATTAAAGAATCCCAAAAAATATTGTTGATTATCATCTACGATTTGAATATATTCAAAATTTGTTATAAATTTTGTCAAATAAAATATTTTGTCGGTTTCATTAATATAAACAATTTTATTAATTGTATACCCCTCAACGAGATAGTGTACAAAAAACTCACTATTAAAAATAACTAAAGCTTTAGAGTTTGTATTTGTATCTTTATATCGGTTAAAGATTTCTTTGCATCTTTCAACACGATTAGTAGTTAAATTGAAATAATTACTAGAATATGGAACTATAATTTCATCAACTTGAAAAAAGTCTTTGAGTTTACATTCCTCATCATTAGCATAAGTAGCAAAAAAGTTGTTCAGTGGATATTCGCCAAATATATGAATATTATCATTTTTTATCTCTAAATGGTTTATTTTCCGTGTAAGCAAAAATTTAAAATACAACAATGCAAGTCTCTCTTTATCAGCATCTGTACTAAAAAAATTCATTATTTTTTCTGAATTTTCTTTAATGCTTCTCTCTGCTAATTCTAAAGCTTGGGGTATAACATTTTTCAAAAAAATATCGCCAATTTTTCTCTTTTCATTGCTTAGTAGTTTTTCCCTGTTTAAACTAAGTATCTTATCAGATTTTGGACTCATAAAGTCCCATATCAATTTAGAGTATGAAAGCCTATAATAATTTACTAAATTATCCTTAACTGGCATTCCTCGCACAAAAAAGTCTGTTTGATATTGTATCCAGTTTCTTTCTTTATCAATACTAATATCCGATGGAAATTTTAAAATAAATAAGCTGCCAATTGTTGTTTCAAAAAAGCAGAAAAATAAATCCTTGTTAATATGCTCTATAGTACAACTCATGTTATTTTCCTCGGAAGTTATTGTCGGAAGAGGAGTCACTATATCTTCTTCTTTTTTTATTGAAATTTTATTATAGGTTTTTTCCCCCATAAAGTCAATCACTAAATTATCAACTTTAAATAAAGTTTCGTCCAAATATGCTTTTATCTTTCTAATATAAATACTACCATATTTATCTGTAAAATAATCATAGCTGTGAACAATCCCCATATCAAAAGAAGTTCCAAAAACACTAGAAAACTTTTCTTCTGGCACCTCGACAATTACTCGTGTTCCTCTATTTAATATGGGTTTATTAGGTGTTTTTGAAGTGTATTTACCACGTTTGGAACTTCTAAATATGATTTCTTTACTTATTTCACCATCAGCTTTTGTTTCAACTCGGAAGCTATCAGTAATTACAAAAATTGACTGCAGGCCAATTCCAAATGCACCAGTAGGCTTCAACCAAAAAGGCATACTTTTTAATAAATCATCAAACCCGTTTTCTTTGCTCCTACTTTCACCAACTTTTGAGGTCATTCTTACTAGTGTATTATCTGAAATGCCAATTCCATTATCTTCAACAATTATTTCTAAAACTTTATTTAAGTCATTGATTGAAGCATTCCCTTTCCATCTTACAATCAATTTGACTTTAAAATTTTGAAACAAGAATTCAGGCAAATGGAATGGGAAAATAATTTTATCTAAAAGTTGTTGATGTGTAAGCTCAATGTCTGGTATGAATTTATTATCGATTAAATGTTTGTGTATAACAATATCATAAACGCCACTTTTTATTTCATTCCATAACTGGATCTTACTTGCATCCAAAGCGTTTTGAACAAGTTCTCTTATAAAAGTAAATTCAGCTTTCTCGTAGATCGAAGCCCCTTCGAGTATTTCAAATATTTTTTGGTTCGATACTTCAAACCTCAGATTTAAGAGTTTATCGTCTGCTTTATCACCATTGTAATAAACTTTGATTTTTCCTTTGGGGATTTGAGGCGAACTGCCGTTTAAATCTTTTGGTGCTAAATTAGACCATTCTTTACTTTGATTTTCAACTTCCTTTTCCAATGCATCAAACCAGCTTCTTGCTAATCTGTAAACTTGCTCATTTGGGCAATCCGATGTAATCTCAATAGCATCTGGCGTAATTAAAAAGTGCTTTATAGATGAGTGTTTTTGTTTGTGATAATTGGATGATTGCGGCATTTTAAATACCTGTTCAGTAAAAAGGTTAAATCTATTATCATCTATATCCAATAAATCGCCAAGCCTCAACATAGCAGCTATGAATCTTGGATGTATTTTGTCACTGGAAATACCATTACTCTGATAGTCTAATCTTTCAAAAATATCATAGAAATTAGTCCCATGTAGATATGCAACTTCACCCAATATCGTCAAAAGTCTATTTGGTATTTGATCAGAGTAAAAAGAGTTCGCAATCTCATTGAATTTAGCATCAACCCCTTTTAATATATCTGCACTTCTTAAGTGATGAATTCTTCTTACATATTCAGCAACTACAAGCGTTACAGCGTTTTTGATTTCAATCGGATTATATGCAATACTTGAATCATTTTGTTCAGAACTAAGTTTTTGAATACTTAAAAGTAGCTTACTGCCTTTTTTAATTTCTTCATCGTCCCAATCTGATAACTCCTGCAAAAAATGTTGAAATTCTGGAGTAGCCCAAGATCTTTCTACTAGTTCATTAAATACCACCATTCCCAAGTCGTGTGTGTACGATGCCATCAATATTAACCAGGTATCTGTTGGTCCAAGTCGTTCGACTCTATCTTGTCCCAAAAAGCTTTCTATATTGCTAATTATTGTATTTGAGTGACTTTTCTCGTGCAAGCTATAATGAGGAAAACTCTGTCCCACATTAGTAAGAGCTGAGGCTAGATTTTTTTTATTCAGTTTCCAAATTGCACCTAGTACCTCAAATTGAGGGTTGATTTTAATTACTTCATCAAGGTGCCTTTCAAGAGAATAGTATGTTTTTAAATGTTCCATAAAATCAGTTTTTTTTAAAATTTAACTTTTAAACATATAGTATTTTTTTTATTCTTCTTTGACTTAAATTAGGCAAGGATATTGACAGAAGAGTGGATAGAGGAATACAATAATAACAGGCCTTATGAATCATTGAACAATCAGTTCACCTATAGCCTGATTCTTTAACTATTAACCAGACCGATTATTGGGAGGACGTCACATAAACTTTTTGTCTACAAATTAACCGTACTGTTTTTTGGGGAGCTTACCGTAGTTTTTTATTTGTTTTTATGCACAGTTCATGTTAGCGGCTGTTTTTTTATTCTGTGGCTTGTTTGTCTTGCATTGGTGCATTTCGTCTTTTCATTTCTTCTTGCCATAATTCACTTTGTATTTCTCCCCAAGTTTTTACGTTCAAATGTTTTTTTACTGTAAGCTCACATAGATTTCCAATCCAGTCGTTATATCTTTGATAAGGTATGGTGTCTTTTTCGTAATCTTTGAAATGCCCCAAAAAATCTGTTGGTAACAATTCTTTTGCAGTCAAAATTAGAACAGGATTTGTTGGTCGGTGTCCGTATCCAGTTCTAAAATTATTTACAACTCTTAAAATTTCGATTTTTTCATTTTCTGTTAGGTCGTCATTTAGTGTTGCAAATGTCAAAATTGAATTTGGAAATTCTGTCCCTAATTCAATCATCCTGTCTGCATCGTCAGAAGTAAAGTTTTTGTATGTTTTACATTCGCAAAAAACCAAGTCGGGCGGAACATTGTCTTTGTATTTTTCTTGAAGCATAACTGCAAGGTCAACTTCTTTTTTCTGTTTATTTTTTAAAAGTTCAAATCCAATTAGAGCTGACATATTACCCGATGTGTCCGCAAATTCTTCATTAAATAATTTAAGAGTTAAAAATACAGTTATAATGCCGCCAACTTTATTATTCTTACTAAAAGGTCCAATTCCACGATATGCCCATTTTATTTCTGTCGGGTGGTGCATTGGTAAACTAAAATTATTTCTGCAAATAGAACAAGTCATCGTTTCTTTTAATTCAGATGGAAGATAAAAGGCGTGTTGAAAACAAACATCGCATTGAAGAATTGAGCCAAATTCAATTATCTTATTCTCTATTATTCTTTTAATGTAAGAGTTAGCTTGTTCATCTTTTTTACTACTTAAGTTACGAAACGGATTACTATTTGCATTCAAGCTCTTCTTTACTTCTCCAAGTAATGTTGGGTAAAAAACAGTTTTCCCGTTCTCAATTAAGTCAAGTATTTTAAGAGATGATTTGTTTTGTAAAAAATAAGAACCTCTTATGCCTCCAATATTTTTTAAAACTTCATTTGCTAAACGACCGTTTGAAGTTTCTTCTAATTGATTTCCACTTTTTGCAAAAAATACTTTGAAAAAATCTTTGGCTTTTGGAATGAAAAAATGTATTTCATCATTATCACGTCTAACGTAGTAGCTTAAACCCGTTTTAGATAGTCGCCATTTATCTAAACCGTAAGAGTGTGTTAATCTTACCCAATCAATTGTTTCAATTCCGTATATCAATCCTGCATCGTTCAAATATTCGTCAAAATAACTAAACGAAAGATTGACTTTGTGTGAAGTTTTAAGATTGTAATTGTTTTTAAGTTTAAACGGTAAGTTATCAGTTTTAAATTTTACGTAATTTTCTTGAACTTCTACCTGCGAATACGTTGAGTTTATTTGTGTCTTTCCGCATAATACTTTGTCTGCTTCTAATACAGACCTGTCTGCTTCCCAAAATCTAGGAAACCAACCTTGAAAACCAAAATTCAACTTGTCTCCAAGTTTTTTTCTTACTTCTTGAAATTTCAGGTCAATTTTTTGTTTTTGCCCTTCTGTTGTTGTCGTGCTTATTAGAAAACTGATGATTGATAAATTTTCTGATTTATTTACTTCAAAATCGCAATATCTATCAATAAAACCACTAAAATATCTGTTGTCAATTTGGCTAAGAGGTATTGGAATAACACTCCAACCAAGTGCTCTCAAATTCCAATAATTAATAATGTCGTTTAGTCTTTCTTCATTTAGAAAATATATCCCTTCGCCCTTATACCAATGTCTTTCAGGATATACTTTGATTTCTTCCATGTTGATATTTAGTGTATCAATATTTTGATTTGGAAAATGGTCAGCAATGTTGTCAAAAGATATTTCGGGTTGTTCAAAGAAAGATGACGATTTTAATTGATTACTTATCTCTGTTTGAAAACTGTCAATAAAGCAACCAATAAATGATTTCAAAAACAAACCTGAATTTTGTGTGTTCGGAAGCGAAAGTTTTAAGTTGTCATTTCTTACAAACTTAAACTCTGATTCAATGGTATTAGAAATTAGTTCAAGAATGCTTATTCCATATCTAATTTCTCCTTTTTCTGTATCTAAAAGGAAGTCTTCTATTCTCAGTAAAGTTCTATCGCCAATTAGTGTCTTAATAAATTCTACGTCCAGAGAGTTGTCATAGAGAATAATGTCGGGGTCAAAATTGTCTATTGTGTTTTTGTAGTAGTTTAAAGCGTCATACCCAATAGTATATTCATTTTTAAATTCGTCTGGTAAAACAGAATAAAGCGGTAAAATAGGGCTGTATATTCCGCCCCAATAAGAAAACGCAATTTTAACTGCTCGTTCAAATTTGCTTTCAGAGTTAGGCTCAATGAGAAAACAAAATTTTATTGGTGATACTGTCTGATTTACGCCAATTGTCATTTCTTATTTTTCTTATTAGTTGATGTGTCATTCGGGGTCTGTCCTAAAATAGCCGCTAACTCGTTAATATACGCTACTCAAAAAAGAAGCTCGAATTTGAGCAAGCTGCCATTTAAGATATTTTGGTAATACAATTAATATTGTCATTATACATATACGGTTATACATTTTATACTGTTGTTTAATAAGACAACCATTATACTTTTTATATTTCCTCATTCTTATCACAGCAACGCCACCTGAGTCCCAGACATAGCTATCGCAGGTCAGTAAGTAATTACAAACAGTAAAAATTTGGGGAGGGATAAATTGGGGTAATGTGAATATAAGAAGAAAGGATGATATGACGAAAAAATTGAATTTTTTCTCGTGCGCATCTAGATTAAGAATTGCCAGCCTCACTTCGTTCGACTGTCAGTCCTTGTTGGGGGGCTTAACAAAGCCCCGCGGTTGCAATGCAACCGCAGTCTTTTTTAACACTCATCCGCTCAAACAAGCAAGCTTGTCTCGCGTCTGAGCATTAAAAAAGCCCCAACATCTTGCAATGTCGGGGCTTTGTAGCGAGGATGGGAATTGAACCCATCACCTCAGGGTTATGAATCCTGCGCTCTAACCAACTGAGCTACCTCGCCGGAATATCATATTCGGGGTGCAAATATAGGGGGTTTAGCTAAAAAGAAAAAGCTAGTAGTTCAACAATTTGCCGATTCTTTCGGCTACTTTGTTGGCCGTCGGTAACATAGCCGACTCTAATGCAACGTTTATAGGTACTGCAGGCAAATTCTTGGCGCCCATTACTTCTACTTTGGCGTCTAAGAAATGGTAGCAAT
>Ga0207952_1000968_pt1 | contig 15336 bp, 15 predicted proteins | sample SubbioR12Aug_8Ca_FD_184831 | JGI IMG/M metagenome (GOLD analysis project Ga0207952, IMG submission 184831) | Serpentinite rock and fluid subsurface biosphere microbial communities from McLaughlin Reserve, California, USA - CR12Aug_8Ca (SPAdes) | ecosystem: Environmental > Terrestrial > Deep...
CAGTACTTTTCCTTTACGGCTCATTTTACCTGGATTTTTAAGCAAAAGTAGAACATCGGTTCCAAAAATGGGTTTCGGGATACGATATTAACAGTTAAAAAGAAAAAGGATCTACGGTTAATACGCATTTTACTTAATTTCAATTTTTAGACATTGATAAAAAAACAGCTATGATTAAATTAACCGCTATCGGCAATCTAGGGAAAGATGCCATCTTAAATAATGTAAATGGCAAAAATGTGATCAATTTCACTGTTGCACATACCGAACGTTATAAGGATGCTCAAGGGAACCAAAAGGATAAAACTACATGGGTAGACTGCGCTTACTGGACTGAAAGAACGGGTATTGCTCCTTATTTAAAGAAAGGCACACAGGTTTATGTTGAAGGTCAACCAGATGTAAGAACTTATACTACTAAAGAAGGAACCAATGGTGCTACTTTATCTTTAAGAGTGAGTAGTGTTCAATTATTAGGAAGCAAAAGCAATGATGCTGCTCCATCATCTGGAGGATATAATACTGGCGGATATCAACCTGCACCTCCAGTGAATACAGCTTCTACGCCAACATCAAACGATATCACTGAACCTTTTGATGATTTGCCATTTTAACATAAATAAACATTGAAAGAATATTAAATGGTATTGCAATTTGCAATACCATTTTTTTTTGCAACATTTTTAGGCATTATTATTTTACAATTAAAATTTGATCTATATCAGTTTAACCATTCTATTCAACAGTTCAGTAAAACATGGGCAACGATTGGTGTAATGTACTGTTCTATTGTTTAAACTTTTATACATGAAAAATCAACAATTTTTACAAAAGATTTTAGTGGGATTAAGTTTAATCCTATTAGTTGGTAGCGGTTGTAAGAAGGATGCTCCGGCTCCAACAACTATTGCAGACATTGTTAATACCAATGCCAACTTTAGTACCCTTAAAGCTGCAGTAGATAAAGCAGGTATAAGTAGTGCATTATCTAGTGGAACACTTACTGTATTTGCCCCTGATAATGCTGCATTTGAAGCTGCTGGCATTACAGCAAGTACACTTCAATCATTAACTGCTGCTCAAGTTGCAGACATACTTTCTTACCATGTTTTGCCTGTTGTAGTAAGATCTTCAGATGTTCCAGTGAGTGATGCCGTTGTTACGCTTCAAGGTAAAAAAGTATTTGCATCAAGAAATGTAAATGGCGTATTTGTTAATGGTATAAAAGTTAAATCGGCTGATATTAGTGCAAGTAATGGTGTAATACATGCCATTGAAAATGTTTTAATTCCTCCTACGCAAACTATTCAACAAATTGCCGCAGGTAATCCCAATTTATCGCTTCTAGTAGCTGCGGTATCTAAGGCTGGATTATTGAATGCTATTGGCGCAGAAGGTAAATTAACCGTTTTTGCCCCTACAAATGCCGCATTTAATGCGGCTGGATTTAATTCAGCTGCTGATATAAATGCTGCATCTACCAATTTAATAACTACAGTTGTTAGTTATCATGTATTAGGTACCAATGTTTTTGCAAGTGATTTAGTGAATGGCGCTACAGCTACTACTTTGCAAGGGGGAACCTTAACAATAGGATTAACACCTCCTTCGGTGAAAATCACGACTAGTACAAATCCAGTATCAAACATCAATCTAGATGGAGTGAATATCGTTGCAACGAATGGGGTTGTGCATTTAATTAACAGGGTTTTATTGCCATAAACCTTTTAGCTATTTTTTGATAAATAAAAAATTGAAAATCCGGGTAAACGATAAGTTAACCCGGTTTTTTTTTAAGTATTTGTTCAACAAAATCAGCAGATTACAAATACAACCAATGCCTATAAATACTTACTGTAAGGGGTAAACATTTTTTTATACATGATGTTCTTGTAAGAATTCTATGAAAATATTGATAATTGCAGATGATCAGGAGAATGTTGAACCTTTGTATAATCTAATTAAAGGGTATCATTCTGGAGACATAGATATTCATGCGGTTAAAACAAAATTTGAGTACAAAAATCGATTTCTAATCCATTTAGGAAGTAGAATGTTTTTCGTAAACATAGCTGATATTGCTTACTTCTATGTTAGTGAAAAAATAGTTTATTTAGTGAATAGTGATGGAGCAAGGTATCCTGTTGATTATTCATTAGAAAAAATTCAACAAATGATTAATCCCTCCAATTTTTTTAGGGTAAATCGAAGAGTTATATGTAGTACTCTAGCAATTCGAGAAATTAAAACACATATAAATAGTCGGTTGAAAATCATTTTGTCTGTAGGCAATTATTTGGACGAAGTAGTTGTAAGTCGAGAAAAAGTTACTGCATTTAAAGAATGGGTAGAAGGATAGCTTTGTTATCATATTATTAGATTCATGATTGCTTCGTACATTGCAGTTATGGAAAAAATATTCCCTTATGAGCAACTCTATTCATTTACCCATGCAGTATTTATTGGGATGGGTTGTTCATCTGAACACGCAACAATTGCATCTAAGGTTTTGCTTTCAGCAGATTTACGTGGGATAGATAGTCATGGTGTTGCAAGATTAAGTGGTTACGTAAGGTTATGGCAAGCAGGAAGAATTAATACTAAGCCTAATATTCATATAATTCATGAAACACCATCAACAGCTGTAGTAGATGGCGATCAAGGCTTAGGCTTGGTTGTAGCTCCTTATGCAATGGAGATCGCTATACAAAAGGCAACGGCTGTTGGAACAGGTTGGGTTGCTGTTCAAAACTCTAATCATTTTGGGATTGCAGGTTATCATGCTATGATGGCTGTAGAAAAAGATATGATAGGAATTGCTATGACCAATGCAAGTGCCTTGGTTGCTCCAACTTTTTCCAAAGAAAAAATGTTGGGTACCAATCCAATCGCAGTAGCTATTCCTGCAAAAGATCAGCCTCCATTTTTGGCAGATTTCGCTACAACTACTGCTGCCAATGGGAAGTTGGAAATATTACAGAGAAAAGGCCAGGATACTCCATCAGGATGGGTACAAGACTTGCAAGGACAATCAAGTACAGATGCCAATATTTTAAAAAAAGATGGGGCTTTGTTGCCTTTGGGTTCAGATAGAGAACACGGTAGTCATAAAGGCTATGCATTAGGTAGTATTGTAGATATTTTTTCTGCAGTATTGAGTGGAGCTTCTTATGGTCCATGGGCACCTCCCTTTCCTGCATATATTCCAATGCCAGAAAATATGCCTGGCAAAGGATTAGGTCATTTTTTAGGAGCAATGAGGGTGGACGCATTTAGGCCTGCTGAAGATTTTAAAAACCATATGGATCATTGGATCAATCGATTTAGAAATGCAACGCCAGTAGAAGGGCAGGAGAAAGTAATTATTCCTGGAGATCCTGAGCGAGAGATGGAAATTACAAGAATGAGAATGGGTATTCCATTATTGCCCATAATTGTTGAAGATCTTGAAAAAACAGGGGGCTTATTTGAAGTTTCACTAACTAAATAACTCTTTATGAAAGCGGCTCAATTTTTATTGTTATCAGTTGTGGGGTTTTTTATTGTTCATTCCTGTGATTCTGTAAAAAAAGACAATCCCAATTCTTTTCCGCTTTTATCTGAAACTGAATGGAATGAATTGTTTCCACATATAAATGGGGGGGATAGTGCAAATACGCCTTTTTATAATTATGCTGCTTTTGTAAAAGCTACAAAGCGATTTCCTCAATTTTTAAGGGTTGGTAATTTAGAATTAAAGAAAAGAGAACTTGCTGCATTCTTAGCAACGATATCACATGAAACTGGGGGTGGGGATGAAAAGGATATGGCTCATTTTTATGATTATGGGTTATACTATAAAGAAGAATTGGCTTGTTTAAAAGGCTGTAATCATTATTCAGATACTACTGAAGTAAAATATCCCCCTGTAAAAGGAAAATCATACCATGGAAGAGGCCCTATTCAACTTAGTTGGAATTATAATTATGGATTGTTTAGCGAAATGGTTCTTGAGAATAAAGACAGTTTATTGAATAATCCAGATTTATTAACCACTGATGCAGAATTGAGTTTTGCTGCTGCTATCTGGTTTTGGGTAACGCCACAAGCACCTAAACCTTCTTGTCATGATGTTATGTCTGGTAATTGGGTACCTACTGATGCCGATAGGCTAGCTGGTCGTAAACCTGGATTTGGAGCTGTAATGAATATCGTTAATGGAGGACTTGAATGTGGGGGCGTTGAATCTATTAGAAATAAATTTAGACTGCAATATTATTTGGCTTTTTGTAAAAAGATGAAAGTTAATCCTGGAGCTAATATTAGCTGCGATTCCCAACAACCATACGGTCAATAATTCCTTTGTTAGCATTACATTTGCAGCAAATTAGTTGCAATGATGAAAGTTATGAAGTTTGGTGGAACCAGTGTTGGTAAGCCAGAACGTATGCATGAAGTAGCCAAATTAATTACTAGAAATGCCGACAGTAAAATAGTGGTTTTAAGTGCTTTAAGTGGAACAACCAATTCATTAGTTGAAATCAGTAATTTTTTGGCTCAAGGAAATCGAGAGGGTGCTAAAAATACGATAGACAAATTGCATCAACATTATAAACAATTTATACAAGAGCTGGTCAAAAAAGAAGACAGTAGAAAAAATGCCAACCAAATTATTGATGAGCATTTTGAGTTTTTGAATATTATTTTACGCATCTCATTTAGCGAGGCGCTCAATAAAGATATTTTAGCTCAGGGTGAATTGATGAGTACTAAATTGTTCTCGGTTTACTTAACAGAAATTGGAGTTGATCATGAATTATTGCCTGCATTGGAATTTATGAGTATTGATGTGAATGAAGAACCACAGTTAGGTGCTATTCGGATTAAATTGAATGATTTACTTAAGAAGCATTCCAATAAAAAGATATTGGTGACACAAGGGTATATCTGTAGAAATGTTAGAGGGGAAGTTGATAATTTAAAACGTGGAGGAAGTGATTATACTGCTTCTTTAATTGCTGCTGCATGTAATGCTACTGTTTGTGAAATTTGGACGGATATTGATGGAATGCATAATAATGATCCACGAATTGTAAATAAAACTGTTGCTATTGAACAATTAAGCTTTGACGAAGCTGCAGAGTTGGCATATTTTGGTGCTAAAATATTACATCCAACCTGTATTTGGCCTGCACAACAAGAAAATGTGCCAGTAAAATTGTTGAATACCATGCAGCCGGATGCGCCAGGAACAGTTATAACAAAAGAAGCTGGAAGTGTTGGTGTAAAAGCTGTAGCTGCAAAAGATGGAATTATTGCCATTAAAATAAAGAGTAGTAGAATGCTTTTGGCTTATGGCTTTTTAAGAAAAGTGTTTGAAGTTTTTGAGAAATACAAGACTTCAATTGATATGATTACAACTTCTGAAGTGGCAGTTTCGGTTACCATTGATTCTGATTTATTTTTAGATGATATTGTAAGAGAATTGGAGCCATTTGGAACTGTTGATGTAGATAAAGGCCAAACCATTGTATCTATTGTTGGGAATGAAATTGCACAAACTGATTATGTGTTGCAAAAATTATTTGATGCACTAAATGAAGTGCCTGTTACAATGGTAAGTTATGGTGGTAGTGCACACAATATTTCTTTATTAGTGCCACAAGACTATAAAATAAAAACTTTACAGCTATTAAATGCTGGATTGTTTGGGTTATAATTTGCTGAATAAAATTATTTATATAATGGGGGTGTCTGGTTGTGGTAAAACAACCATTGGCAAATTGTTGTCTCAACAAACTGGATATCCATTTTTCGATGGAGATCAATTTCATACAGCGAGTAATATTGAAAAAATGGCATCGGGTATTCCCCTTAGCGATGAAGATCGTATACCCTGGCTAAATAGTATCAAGTACTTTGCAGAAAATAAAGTTGTTGAAAGTTCTATTATTATTGCATGCTCTGCATTAAAACAACTTTATCGAGATATACTTACCAATATACCACAAGCCAATTGTCAATTTGTTTTATTACAGGGGACAGAATCAGCACTGCTTGAGCGGTTGCAAAATAGGGTTGGTCATTTTATGCAAGCAAGTTTGTTGACTTCTCAATTGGAAATTTTAGAAGTCCCTTCTAACGCTTTGATAATTCATATAGACAAAGCGCCATCAAAAATTGTAGCAGAAATTATTGAAAAACTACCAATAACTTTAGGTATGCAAGAGTTTGGTTTAATTGGTTTAGGTGTTATGGGCAAGAGTTTGAGTAGAAACTTTGCAAGCAAAGGCATTAAGCTTTCTTTGTATAATCGTTTTGTAAAAAATAAGGAGGAAAAAGTTGCCGAATTATTTGTTGACCAATATCCAGAATTAAGCAGTGCCAAAGGATTTGAGAACTTAGCGGAATTTATACAGTCTTTAGCATTACCTAGAAAAATCATGTTAATGGTAAATGCTGGGGAAGCCACTGATGATTTAATTGGTCAACTTATACCGCTCTTAGACAATGGAGATGTTTTAATTGATGGAGGAAATGCTCATTATTTAGACACCGAAAAAAGAATAGCCCAACTTAATAGTTTAGGCATTCATTATATAGGAGCTGGTGTTTCTGGAGGGGAGGAAGGAGCTTTAATAGGCCCTTCAATTATGCCTGGAGGCTCCATAGAAGGGTATCGGCTAATTAAACCCTACTTAGAAAAAATTGCAGCAACCAATAGACAAGGAATCAATTGTTGTAATTATATTGGAACAGGTGGGGCAGGTCATTTTGTAAAAATGGTGCACAATGGAATTGAGTATGCAGAAATGCAATTGTTGGCCGAAATGGTCCAATTTTTAAAACAAACAGCAGGATTTACCAATGATTTAATAGCCTTGCTTTTACAGCCATTTCTTCAAACTGAGAAAACCAGTTATTTGCTAGAAATAACTATTCAGATACTTCAGAAAAAGTGGAAGAGTCAATATTTAGTAGATCAAATTCTTGATAATGCTGGCAATAAAGGAACGGGAAGCTGGACTACAATTGAAGCTGCAAAATTTGGTATACCAATACCAACACTTACTGCAGCATTAAATGCCCGTTTTATTTCTTCTATGTGGGAAGAACGTAGGCAAGCTGCAGCTGCCATGTTAACTACTGCTGTTAAGCAACCAGTTGATATAAATCAATTAATGGAAGCTTATCAACTTTGTAGAATTATTAATCATCATCAAGGATTTCACCTTATTGAAACTGTTTCAAAAAAACAAAATTGGAACATCAATTTGTCGGCATTAGCTGAAACTTGGACAGCTGGTTGTATTATTCGGTCTAAATTAATGGAAGAGATTAAAGAATTAATAGTCCATTCCAATAATTTGCTCATGCATCCAAGTATGGTACAAAGATGCAACCAGTCAGTTGGTTCACTCAAACAAATACTTGCGGCAGCTTTAACTTGTGAATTACCTATGGACTGTTTTAGTGCATCTGCGCAATATTTATTTGGGTATAAACAAGCGGAATCCGGTGCTTCTTTAATACAGGCACAACGTGATTTTTTTGGTGCACATACATATCAATTAAAAGAAGATCCTAAAGGTCCATTCTATCATACTAATTGGCAATAAGCATGAATTATTTACTAATGCTAAGTGTATTTGCTGGAATAGCCAGTTTACTCATTTTGGTACTTTATTGTAGGTTCCCAGCATTTATTGCATTGCTATTAGCTTCAATTGTTACAGGATTATTGGCAGGATTATCTGCGCAAAAAATGATTGTGACTATTCAAGAGGGGATGGGCTCTACATTGGGTTTTGTAGCTACTATAGTAGGATTGGGTGCAATGTTTGGAGCTATTTTAGAGAAGTCGGGAGGTGCAGATGCTATAGCTCGTTATTTAATAAATAAAACAGGGCAAAATAAATCTCCACTAGCCTTAGGTTTTACTGGGCTAATCATTTCCATACCTGTTTTTTTTGATGTTGCATTTATTTTGTTGATTCCCATCATTTATGCCATACAAAAAAACACCCGAAAATCGTTATTAATGTATGCTATGCCATTGCTTGCTGGTTTAGCATTTGGGCATTCATTCATCCCTCCAACACCAGGTCCAATAGCTGTTGCTGAAATTATTGGTGCAGAAATGGGGTGGGTAATTTTAACTTCCATTATTATAGGTATTCCAACTGTTATTTTATGTGGGGTGCTGTTTGGTAAATTCATTGCAAAACGTATTCATATTGATTCGCCTGAACTTGCATTGGTTCCGTCTAATGAAGATGCAAACCGAAATAAGCGAATGCCTTCTTTTGGGCTAACTATTGGAATAGTTTTTTTGCCTATTGTTTTAATATTATTGAAAACTTGTTTTGATTCAGGTTTAATAGGGGTTAATAATACATTGGTAATTGAATTAGTAGCATTAGTTGGTCATCCATTTTCTGCATTAATAATTGCAAATATTGTCGCATGGATTTTATTGGGTATACAAAAGGGATATAGTGCTAATGAGTTGAGTAAAATCTCTATTCAGTCAATGGCTCCTGCAGGTGCTATCATTTTGGTAACAGGGGCTGGCGGCGTATTTAAACAAGTATTGGTTAATACTGGTGCTGGAAAATTATTAGCGGAATTGCTTTTAAACGCAGGGGTTTCAGTAATTTTCTTTGCATACTTGTCTGCAGCCATAATTAGACTTTTACAAGGTTCTGCAACAGTTGCTATGATTACCGCTGCTAGTTTATTAGCCCCTTTATTAATTGCTGGAATGTATTCACCTTTACAAATGGCTGCAATGGTTGCTGCAATTGCTGCTGGTGCTTCTATTTTTTCTCATGTTAATGATAGTGGTTTTTGGTTGGTTAAGCAATATCTAGGATTAACAGAAAACCAAACATTTAAATCTTGGTCATTAATGACTTTGTTCATTTCTGTAGTTGCTGGATTATTAGCAAGTTTGATTTTTTACATAGGTTCCTAATACAATTACACAAGCTATGAAGCATTTTTTCATTTTGCTATTCAGTTTATTTGTATTGAATGTTCAAGCGCAAAAAAAGTTAATAGGTAAGGTTGTCGTTTCAGGAACTGAAGTGCCAATTGCTTCCGCAAGTATTTTTTTAAGTAATACATCTGTTGGTGCTGTTTCAAAAGAGGATGGTAGTTTTATCATTGATCCATTACCAACCGGTAGATATAATTTGGTTGTTGCTATCCTAGGTTATGAAACTTATGTTAAAGAAATAAATTCTAATCAAATTTCTGATTATTTAGTTGTCCAATTAACGCCTAAGCCAACTGAATTGCAAGAAGTAATTGTTGGTAATTATGATAAAAATGGTTGGGATAAGTGGGGTGAATTTTTTATGGAAATGTTGATTGGGAAAACACCTAATGCATTGGAATGTAAATTATTAAATAAAAATGCAGTAAAATTTCGATATAATAAAAAGGATAATGTACTCTATGCATATGCTGATGAGCCATTAAAAATTGTTAATAATGCTTTAGGGTTCGATTTAGAATATAAGCTATTGAATTTTGAGTATAATTATAAATCAACGATTTTTTATTACCAAGGGTATCCTTTATTTAAAGAAAAAACACCTAGAAATAATCGTCAACAATCGCGATGGTTAACGAATAGGAATGAAACATTTGAGGGTTCATTAATGCATTTTATGCGCTCTCTTTTCAGAAATAACTTGCAAAATGACGGATTTGAGTTGCGTAAAATTATAAAAAATAAAACGCCTAATACAAGTATTACCATCAACGGGCAACACCCCATGCAAGAAGTAGATATGTTAGTTGATATTCCATTAACTGGGGATAGTATTGCTTTTGCAATTGATAGCACTACAGCAGGGCTTCAGTTTAAAGACTATTTGCAAGTGGTATATAAGCGGAAAGAAATGCCATCAGCCTACATCAGGGCAAATAGGAACGTTCAAATTGGTGCACCTATTACTGCAAGATTATTTATGCCAGATTCAAATAAAGTAGTAGCAGTTTTAGCAAATGGTAGTTATTTTTTTGGAAAGGATATACTTACAATGGACTATTGGGCTTGGTCCGAAAAACTTTCAAATTTATTGCCACTTGATTATAGACGGTAAGACGTTTTTGAAATTTAAATATATATCAGGGTTAATCTTTTGTAAATTGCAATATGCACTCATTTTTAAAGAAGCTTATTGTAAAATCTGTGATGCGTCCTGCAAAGGGGCAGAAATTGGATGATTCCTATTATACCCCATATCAAATTGCAAAAGGCCTTAGGGTTTTTAGAGTAACTATTTTTGCTGGTTTAAAAGATGCTTTATTAATATGTTTAGGTGTATTGTCTGCTGCATTTGGTTTAAAAGGATTTTTATTAACGAACCATTTTATTGACGGAGGAGCAACTGGAATTTCTCTTTTAATTTCAGCCTTATTTGGAACCCCCGTAGGCCTTTTAATTTTATTGGTAAATATTCCCTTTTTATTATTTGGGTTAAGAATTCTAGGTCCACAATTTGCCATTAAATCAGCAATTGCCATTTTATTACTCTCCTTAACTGTACATTTTGTTTCGTTCCCCGATGTTACCAAGGATAATTTATTGGTTTCTGTTTTTGGTGGATTTTTTTTGGGAGCAGGAATTGGACTCTCAATTAGAGGTGGTGGGGTTTTAGATGGTACTGAAGTATTGGCCATTGCAGTAAGTAGAAAGTCTGGTCTCACAATTGGGGATGTCATCATTTTAATTAATGTAATTATATTTTCCACTGCTGCTTATTTTCTATCGGTAGAAATTGCTATGTATTCGCTATTAACTTATTTAAGTGCTTCAAAAACCTTAGACTTTATTATTGAGGGTATTGAAGAGTACACAGGAGTAACAATTATTTCTGTTCATAACGATAAAGTAAGATCAATGATTATAAATGTTTTGGGAAGAGGGGTAACGGTATATAAAGGTAAAAGGGGCTTTGGCAAGACCGGGGATGTTAAAGACATGGATATTGTTTATACAGTTATTACTAGACTTGAAATAAATAAACTTAATACTGAGTTAGAAAAAATAGACCCAAATGCTTTTGTAGTGATGAGTAGCATAAAAGATACCAAGGGTGGAATGATAAAGCGAACTGGAGTTAAACATTAAGACAATAAATTAGTATATTAGGTATTTATTATTGTACCTGATTATGATTAAACATCCCAATACTATAGCTGGTATAATTGCTTTATTAGTTTTTTGCAGTATTTTTTTGCAATTGGTATTAATGATTCAGGCACCAACCAGTGATTCTATAGTTGTAGTAATTATACGATTCTTTAGCTACTTTACGATTTTGAGTAATTTGATTGTCTTTGCCTATTTTATTTCAAAAGCACTTTCTGCTGAATTAGGCGAAAATGGCTTTTGGACTAGGTCAGAAACCAGTACAGCAGTTACTGTTTATATTACAGTCGTAGGAATTGTTTACCATATTGTGCTAAGTAAGATTCACAATCCACAAGGTTTGGCAAAGATTGCCGACCACGGATTACATAGTTTTACGCCAATTGTTACCTTATTATATTGGGTGGTATTTGTATCACCTAAAAAAGTGAATTATACTTCAATTCCCTACTGGTTAATATATCCTGCGTTGTATTTTGTTTATACGATTATTCATGGTGCATTAACTCAGTTTTATCCATATCCATTTTTAGATGTAAGTAAGATTGGGCTATTGCAATCTTTTTTGAATTGTTTAGTGGTGCTTGTTTTATTTACATTTCTTAGTTTACTACTTAGCTTTATTGCAAATATTCGCTATAAAAAATTAAACCCATCAACATGACTAGTGATGCTAAAACAGTAGGTGAATACTTAGAACAAATACCAGAAGATCAAAAATTGGTTGTAGGTAAACTGCAAAAAATAATAAAGAAAAATTTGCCTAAGGGGTTTAAGGAGGTCATGAATTATGGCATGATTGGTTATGTAATTCCACACAGTATTTATCCGGACGGGTACCATTGTAATCCAACACTACCACTCCCTTTTATGGGTCTTGCTGCTCAAAAAAATTTTGTAGCATTTTATCATATGGGAATTTATGCGGATCCAAAATTGCTAAAGTGGTTTACAGAAGCATATGCTAAGGAGGTTCCCTCAAAATTAGACATGGGAAAAAGTTGTATGCGTTTTAAAAAGAATGCTGTTGTCCCTTATGAGCTCATTGGGGAGTTGGTTCAAAAAATGACTACAGAAGATTGGATTAAACTTTATGAAAAAAATTATAAAAAAGCGCCTAAAAAAGTTTAGGCATAAAAAAACTCCCATCAATTTGAGGGAGTTTTTTTATTTAGTACCAGACACCAGAGAGTGTCTTGAGTAAAGTTATAAACTGATTAAACAATCAATAGCGCATCTCCATAACTGAAGAAACGATATTTGTCTTTAATTGCTTTCTTATATGCTTCAATTGCTAAATCATAGCCTGCAAAAGCACAAGTCATGATTAATAAACTTGTTTTAGGCAAATGAAAATTGGTTACCAAGCTATCTGCAACATTAAATGTGTAGGGGGGATGGATAAAATGGTTGGTCCAACCTTCGCTTGGTTTCAATAATTTTTGAGCAGTAAAACTACTTTCCATGGCACGCATAGTTGTTGTGCCAATTGAACAAATTCTTTTGCCGCTTTCTTTTGCTTTATTTACAATAGCGCAAGCTTGTTCGTCAATTTGGTAGTATTCAGCGTCCATTTTGTGTTTACTTAAGTCTTCTACTTCAATTGGACGGAAAGTACCTAATCCTGTATGTAGGGTAACTTCTGCAAAACGTATTCCTTGGATTTCGCAACGCTTAATTAATTCTTTGCTGAAATGCAAACCAGCTGTTGGTGCAGCTACTGCTCCTTCGTGTTTAGCATAAACCGTTTGATAGCGCTCTTTATCTTCTTCATCCGGCTTACGCTTAATGTATTTAGGTAGTGGCGTTTCACCTAAGAACTCCAACATTTTCTTAAAACTAGCATCATCATCATCCCATAAAAAGCGGATGGTTCTGCCTCTGCTGGTAGTGTTATCAATTACTTCTGCTACCAATTCTTCGTTGTCACCAAAGTATAATTTGTTCCCTACTCTAATCTTTCTTGCGGGATCAACAATTACGTCCCATAAGCGATTGGGTTTATTTAATTCGCGTAGAAGAAATACTTCAATTTTAGCACCTGTTTTTTCTTTTCTACCGTACATTCTGGCAGGAAAAACTTTGGTGTTGTTTACTACAAATACGTCTTTGTCGTCGTAATAATCTAAAATGTCTTTGAAGTTGCGGTTTTCCATGTGCCCGCTTTTACGGTCAACTACCATTAGGCGGCTGTCTTCTCTTCTTTTGGTGGGGTTTTGTGCAATCAGGTTTAACGGTAGGTCAAACTTGAACTGGGATAATTTCATGTAACTAATCTTTTTAGATGATAGCCACAGCAAGTTGTTCAATCCGCCGAAGCGGAATAGGATAACTTCATGTTACGGCATGAATTTTGAAAGTTGGCAAAAGTACAAAAAAATAGGCGATAATCCAATTTTAAAAGATTGGGAAGGAAGGGTAATTTTTACACATTGCTAAGGTTTATTGGGCATCTTTCACCTAATTTTGCAGCACCAAATAATAGTGCCTTAGCGCATAGGACCGGCAAAAAAATATTCAATGATTCGGAAGTATTGGTGGAAAATATTGTCATTTGTGTTGTTGGTCTATACCTGCACTTATGGTTTTTACGTTAAAGTGCCCCGTTTGGACGATCGAATGAAGGAATCTATCAGAAACTTCTTTTTTCATGTGCCCATGTGGTTTACCATGATGATTCTGCTGTTGGTTTCTATGATTTATTCCATTCGCTATTTGCGTAGACCTTCTCCTAAAAACGATGCATATGCTGTAGCATTCGCAGCTACTGGTGTGATTTATGGGATTTTGGGATTGGTAACTGGTGCAATTTGGGCCAACTATCAATGGGGCAGTCCTTGGAGTGGTGACCCGAAACAAAACGGAGCAGCAATAGCCATGCTTATTTACTTGGCTTATTTTGTTTTACGTGGAAGTTTAAATGAAGATGATAAAAAGGGCAGAATTAGTGGGGTCTATAATATTTTTGCCTTTTTCATGCTTTTTCCAACATTATGGATTTTACCTAGGTTAACAGAGTCCTTGCACCCAGGTGGTGAAGGCGCAGATGGGAACCCGGGAATAAATGGTAAGGACATGGATGTTCAAATGCGAACAGTGTTTTACCCAGCAGTAATCGGGTGGACACTTTTAGGTGTTTGGATAAGTACATTGAAAATTCGCTACACATTATTAGCAGAAAAAAAATACAACAATGATTAAGATACGCTTATTTCTTACCGCAATATTCTCAGTGATTGTTTCATTAGTTGCAAATGCACAAGAGAATACGACTGAAATTGGATTAATGAGAAGCAATGGCAAAATTTTTGTAGTAATGGCTGTTGTATTAACCATTTTGATTGGTTTATTTGCATACTTAATCACTATAGATAAGAAGATAACTCGATTAGAAAAAGAAGGATCGAATCAATAATTTTTCACCATAGATAATAACCTATAAAACGATTGCCAATGTCGAATCATCAACCGTACAGCTTTTTTCACAGTGTAGAAAGAAGTTTTGATAAAGCTGCCAGTTTTACCAAATGGGAAAAGGGCTTACTAGAACAAATTAAAGCTTGTAACAGTATTTACAGTATGCGCTTCCCAGTAAAAATGGACGATGGCCGTATTGAAGTTATTGAAGCATATCGTGTTCAACACTCTCAGCACAAGTCTCCATGTAAAGGCGGTATAAGATTTAGTGATGAGGTTAATCAGGATGAAGTGATGGCGCTTGCCTCTTTAATGACGTACAAATGTGCTATTGTAAATGTACCGTTTGGTGGTGGTAAGGGTGGTATTAAAATTAACCCTAAGAAATATTCTGTTTATGAGTTAGAGAAAATTACTCGTAGATATACCAGTGAATTAGTGAAGAAAAACTTCATTGGACCTGGTATTGATGTGCCTGCACCTGATTACGGAACCGGTGAGCGTGAAATGTCATGGATTGTTGATACCTATGCTTCTTTAAAGCCAGGTGAAATTGATGCTGCTGGCTGTGTAACAGGTAAGCCAATTACTCAAGGAGGTGTAAGAGGTAGAAAAGAAGCTACAGGCTTGGGTGTATTCTTTGGTATACGTGAAGTATGTAATATGCCAGATGTAATGGCAAAATTAGGATTAACAACCGGAGTTGTAGGCAAGACAGTGATAGTACAAGGCTTAGGTAATGTTGGATATCATTCTGCTAAATTTTTCCGTGA
>Ga0207952_1000969_pt1 | contig 15332 bp, 9 predicted proteins | sample SubbioR12Aug_8Ca_FD_184831 | JGI IMG/M metagenome (GOLD analysis project Ga0207952, IMG submission 184831) | Serpentinite rock and fluid subsurface biosphere microbial communities from McLaughlin Reserve, California, USA - CR12Aug_8Ca (SPAdes) | ecosystem: Environmental > Terrestrial > Deep...
GATTTCGACGTCGCCGTTCCGCTCTCGGCCGATGAATCTCGGCGGCTCGCTGGTGAGTTGCGCACAATCGCGCCGCTCCTGACGCAAGCGCGACGCAACCTCGCCGGCGCCACCGCACGTGATCTCTGGGTGGGCGGTGTGCGCGCGTTCGAGGAACAGGCCGAGGTACTGGAGCAGCTCGGTACTCGCGTCGGTGCGAATGAGGCCGAACTGCAGCGAGTGATTGCGGAGGCTCGCAGTGCTACGCTGTACTTCGCGCAGTGGTTGCGCGACGAATCGCCGAAGCGCACTGGGCCCTCCGGGGTGGGCAAGGCGCAGTACACCTGGTTCCTTCGCAACGTGCTGCTGCTCCCGCTCACCTGGGATGAGGAAGTCGCGATCACCCGGCGCGAACTTGCGCGCTCACACGCGTCGCTTCGCCTGGAAGAGACGCGCAATGCCGCGCTCCCGCCGCAAGCAGCCGCAGCGACACCCGAGGCGTACACCGCGCTGCAGGACCGATCGATTTCGCGCTATCTCCAGTTCATGCGGGAGAAGCGCATCCTCACTATGGAGCCGTGGATGGAGCGCGCCCTGCGGGAACGCATGGGCGGCTTCGTTCCGCCAGCCTCGCGCAACTTCTTCAGCGAGGGCAATCATCGCGACCCGATCCCGCTCTGGACGCATCTCTATCACTGGTGGGACAACATGCGCATCCGCGTCGCGCCGCATGCGAGTCCCATCAGGCGCGGACCGCTGCTCTACAATGTCTGGTTGAGCCGCAGTGAGGGCATGGCGACCGTGATGGAGGAGTGGATGATGCACGCGGGTCTGTATGACGACAGCCCGCGGTCGCGCGAAATCGTCTGGATCATGCTCAGTGCGCGCGCCGCGCGCGGGCTCGGCAACCTGTATGCGCACAGCAATGAACTCACCATGGCGCAGGCAGCCGACTTCCACGTGAGCTGGACGCCTCGAGGATGGATGCGGCGCGATCCGCTGCTCGGATTCGAGCAGCATCTGTATCTCCGGCTGCCCGGCTACGGTGCGAGCTACGTCACGGGCGGTCGCCTCCTGGAGGAGACCATGGCGATGCGCGCGCGCCAGCTCGGCGACGCATTCACCATGCAAAGTTTTTTTGACGAAGTGAACGGCGCTGGGATGATTCCCGTCTCGCTCATCCATTGGGAGCTCACGGGCGACGATCGCATGATCCGGGAACTCAAGGAAAACGCCGCGCAGCGCCCGTTCCGGATCGCGCCATAAAAACGCCGCGGTGCAGGTAGACGTGTGGCGCTCCAGCCCGTGCGGCTGGTACCATTTAACAGGATCGCATTCAGTTCGTACCGACGTTTCTTCGAGGATCAAACAATGCGCGCTACTCGCCACCTGCTACAAACGCTCTCGGTCGCCGTACTCGTTGTGCCAGCGCTCTCGGCGCAGTCACCGGCGCGACCGATGGAGTTCCTCGACATCCAGAACATGCGGAACGTCGCGGCGCCAGCGCCCAGCCCCGACGGTCAGTGGGTGCTGTACACGCTATCGACGCCAGACTGGAAGGAGGCGCGGCGCCAGACCGACATCTACCTGGTGTCCACCACGGGCGGCGTCGCATCGACCAAGCAGCTGACGTTTACCAAGGACAAGAACGAGGCGCAGCCGCGCTGGTCGCGCGACGGATCGTTTTTCGTGTTCTTGTCCAATCGTGAGGCACCCACGAGTGCGTCCGGACAAAGCCAGCTCTATATGATGCGCCACGACGGTGGCGAGGCGCGCAAGATCACGGACGCGAAAGAAGGTGTCTCCACATTTGCGTTCGACAAGTCCGGGCAGTGGCTTGTCTATCGAAGCGGAAAGGCCGACGAAGAACAGCTCTACGCGCTCCGGGTCGCGTCACTGGAATCGATGGCACCAGTCCGGCTCACCAGGCATTCAACCGGTGTTGGCCTCTGGCGCTGGGCCCCCGATGGCAAACGCATCTATTTCGTCACGGCCGACACCGTGGACGCGGACGAGAAGGCGCGAATGGAAAAGCGCTTCAACGTCGCCGTCCGCAACATGGAGACCCCGCGGTCGAGCCTCTGGGCGTTGGACGTCGACAGCAAGCAAACCAGCCGTCTCACGCGTGACTCGACGCTCGTGGTCTCGAACTTCTCGATCTCGGATGACAGCAAGTGGGTGGGCTTCACCGGCACGTCCGCCGACCGGTATGAGCGAAACATCACGGAGCAGGGCATCAACGCGGATCAGTACCTCCTCGAGGTCGCGACAGGAAACATCGAACGGCTGACCAACAACAAGGAGATTGGCGAGAGCCTCGTCAGCTTCTCACCCGACAGCCGCTGGATTGCCTTCTCCGCGTCAGACGATCTCACGCGGTACAACATGAAGAACAGCCGCGTGTACCTGCGGCGCGTGGACGATCGTGGTGGCCAGTGGAAGAAGCTCGGCCAGAGCCACGACGGAGATGTGGGCATCAACTTCTGGTCGGCCGACGGACGGACGATCTATTTCGGCGCGGGCGTCAAGGCGACGACGGCGCTCATGGCGCTGGACGTCGAGCGGAATACCGTGCGACAGGTGACGACCGAACGTGCGTCGGTCAACGTCAGCCAGGATGTGGACACGAAGCACATCGTCATCAACTACGCCGACCCGAAGACGCCATCGACGCTCTTCAGTGTCGCGTCGATTGACCAAGTGCCCATGCGCAACACATGGAAGCAGCTCACCGACGCCAATCCGCAGGTGCGCGGGTTCGCGCTCGGCGCGGAAGAGGAGATCACCTGGAAATCAACTGACGGCAAGATGGTCGGCGGCGTGTTGACGAAGCCTGTGGGTTACCAGCCCGGCAGGCGATACCCGCTGGTCGTCGAAATTCACGGCGGCCCCGCCAGCGCGGACATTCTTGGCTTCAATAGCAGCGGGCAGGTGTACGCGGGTGCGGGCTACGTGATGCTCCGGCCCAACTATCGCGGGTCCACGAACTACGGCGAAGCGCACAAGACCGCGATCATTGGCAACTACTTCCAGAAGGGCTACGAAGACATCATGACCGGCGTCGACAAGTTGATCGCCGACGGTCTCGTGGATTCGACAAGGATGGGCGTGTTTGGCTGGAGCGCCGGTGGCCACTGGTCCAACTGGATCCTCACGCACACCACTCGTTTCAAAGCCATCAGCAGCGGGGCAGGGACCAGCAACTGGATTTCCATGTACGCACAGTCCGATGTGCAGCGGAACCGCCAGCACTACCTCGGTGACAAGCTTCCGTATGATGACTTCGACGCGTACTGGAACCAGTCACCGCTCAAGTACATCAAGAACGCCAAGACGCCGACGATGATCCATGTCGTGAAGGGCGATCCACGCGTACCCAGCCCTCAGAGCGAGGAACTGCACATGGCGCTCAAGCGACTGGGTGTGCCGACGGAGCTGTTCATGTATCCAGGCGAGAGCCACGGGATTCCGGACGCGCGCAACCAGTACGTCAAGGCCGTCTCGGAGATGGCGTGGATGGATTACTACGTGCGCGGAAGCGGCAAGAAGTTCGCGTGGCGGGATGTGCTCAAGTCGCTCGAGTCGGCGGACAGCACGCGGGCCGTAAACGTGGTTCCCTAGCGTCGCGCGGGAAGCGCCGGAGTCAACTCCGGCGCGCGACGATGCGGGGCCAACCGCTCGTAATCATATGAAAGGGCAATGAGCTTGCCCTCGTCCCATGCGCGCCCAAAAAACGTCATGCCGAGTGGGAGCTTGTCGCCACGGGTGTACCCGATCGGAACGGTCATCGCCGGGAAGCCCGTGGTGGGCGAGAAGAGCTGGCTGTTGTCGCCGGTAGGAGATTGCTGATCGGTGATGGGTCGCGGCGGATTGCTCCACGTGGGATACACGAGTGCATCCAGGCGCAGCGAGTCCATCAGCTTGGTGACGGCAGCGCGCACGCGCGGCTTGACGACATCTTCGCGGAACTTGCAGCCGGGTGTGTCCTCGGGCGCAACGGTCACTGAATCGGCGCCGATAAGTCGCGTGCGAATGCTCGCGTGGAACTTGCCGCTGGCGATGACTTCCTTGAGTGTCTTCACGGGCGCGTTGGCGCCGCGCGCAGCGAGGTAACGCTCCACGTCGTACTTGAATGGATTGCAGCCGCCGCCGGTATTGCGCGTCAGTGCCTGCAGCGAATCCACCATAGCCGAATCAATGATCGTTGCGCCGGCGGCGCGTAGCTCGCCCACGGCTTTTTCAAAGACGCGCACCACTTCGCTGTCGGTGCTCTGCCGCTCATACGCCTGGCGGAGGATGCCAATGCGTGCGCCCCGGAGCGCGCCCGGCTTCACGAAGGTGTTGTAGTCGCGCTCGCGGCGCGCGTTGGCGCCGGCGGTCACTGCGTCGTCGGGATCCTCGCCGGCGATCACCTGAAAGACTTTCACCGCATCTGCTACTGTGCGCGTCATGGGGCCGGCGATATCGGCGCGATTGTTGAGCGGCACCACGCCGGCGCGCGAGGTGAGCCCCATCGTGCTGCGAATGCCGAACAACGCCTGATGCGAACTTGGGCCCCGAATGGAGTTGCCGGTGTCTGACCCAAGCCCGACGAGACCAAAGTTCGCGGCCACGGCCGCTGCCGTGCCGCCGCTCGAGCCGGCGGTGACGCGGCTCGTGTCGTAGGGATTGCGCGTGTAGCCAGGCAGAATCGAGTTCACTGTTTCCAGCGGCGAGAACGCCCACTCGGCCATGTTGCTCTTGGCCAGGACAATCGCGCCGGCAGCCTTGATCTGTTTCACCATCCAGGCATCGCGCTGCGGAATCCAACCGGCCATCGCGGCGGAGCCGGCAGTGGTCTGCAGATCATTCGTTTCAAAGTTGTCTTTGACGATCGTCGGCACGCAGTGGAGCGGGCCGACGGGACCAGTCCGCGCGTATGCACGATCCAATGAATCGGCGATGGCCAGCGCCTTGGGGTTCGTTACTACTATGGAATTGAGCGCCGGGCCCTTTTTGTCGTAGGCCTCAATGCGGTCGAGATACGCCTGCACCAGCTGCCGACAGCTGAGGGTGCGCGCCTTGAAGGCGGCATGGACGCCGTCGATGGTGGCTTCGACGACGTTGAATGCGGGGCGCTGAGCTTGGAGTGGGCCGGCAAGCAGCGCGCCGGCCACTAGTGAAAGCGCGACTGTTGGCCGCACTGAATGGCTTCTATTGATCACTCTCGGTCCATGCCTCGCGGGTAACGATCAATCACATACGCCTTCGTGATGGCAGCGATACTGGTGGTCCCCGCCTGCTTCATCGCCGTCGTCAGTTCACGGTGGAGAATGTCGAGCACCGCCTCGACGCCGGGCTGCCCAAACGCGGCGAGACCCCAGATGTATGGGCGCGCGACTCCCACGGCGTCGGCCCCAAGGGCGAGTGCCTTGAACACGTCGGTGCCCCGGCGAAAGCCGCCATCCACAATGACCGTGCCGCGACCGCGCACGCCGGCGACTACCTCCGGTACGCACTCGATGGTCGAGCGAAGGCTGTTCTCGGCGCGTCCTCCGTGATTCGAGACGAACACGCCGTCCACGCCGTGGCGCATTGCCAGGTCGGCATCTTCGCGCGTTACGATGCCCTTAAGCAGCAGGCGCATCTTGGTGGCACTGCGCAGGCGCTTCACAAACTCCCAGGTGGGCGTACCCACTTCCGGAATCGGTGTCGCAGGATCGAATGCTGCGATCATGGGGCGGCGACGGTTGTCGCGGTCCTCGATGCGTCCCGACCGACCTGGTACGGGCGACCCTCCCAGGTGGCAGTTGCTGCACGTGCGCGAATCTTCGCGTTTCAGTCGCTCGAGCGTCTCGCGGTTGCTTCCGCCCAGCAGATCCACCGTGAACGCAATGGCCGGGCACCCCGCGCGTTCAGCGCGGCGAATCATCTGCAGCGTCTCGGCCCAATCCTGCCGATGATAGAGCTGAAACCACACGGGCTCGCCGCGCGCCTCACCAACGTCTTCGATGGAAGAGGTGGCGACTGTCGAAAGCACCTGGACGTTGCCTTTGGCGCGCGCGGCCCGTGCCACGGCGATTTCGCCCTCGGCATGGAACGCCTTTTGGCTGCCGACAGGATTGATGATGATGGGCGACGCATACGTGCGGCCGAACAGTTTGACCGAGAGGTCCACCTTGCTGACGTCCACCAGCCGGCGGACGCGCATCGCATAGCGTTGCATCGCGTCGCGATTCGCCTGGATTGTCGCGTCGTCGTCGGTTCCGGTCGCGAGGTAGCCCCAATGTGCAGGGGGCAGTGCGCGTCGGGCGACGGGTTCGAAATCCATCACGCTGAGTGCGTCGCTCGCCGCGGCAATGACACCGCCTTGCTGGAGATTCGCGCCCTGTTCCAGGAGGTGCGCCCCGGCACCGCCGACTTTCGCGGCCGCTCTAAGCCACTCGCGGGGAATGTCGAGTTGCGAGAGGATCGGTGTGGCCGCCAGCAGCTGGATGAAACGGCGGCGGCTTTCGGGGTCGGGGCGGGGTGGGGCCATCGCAAAAACTTACCGCAAAAGCCGACGAACGGTCAGCACGCGGAGGGCTCGACGGGCGCCTGAGCCGACAGCTACGGCTTGCACCAGTGCGAGAACTTCACGAGAGTGGCACGGTTGATCGTCGTGCTGACCGCAGGCACGTTGCCCGCTCTGTGTACCGCGATTCATATTCACCAAACAATGATTGATGCAGCGCTGCGGGCGTTCTTTGAGCATCCGGGTGCGATGCGAGGCGTCGTCGAACTGATCGGCGACGACCTTCGTTGTGTTATGGTGAATAGCGCCGCTGCGGAATCGTTTGGGATGACACCTGAGGAGATGGCCGGCCGGACGTTGTCGGATCTCGGGGTGTCAGCGCGGCAACGCCTCGAGTGGATCGACCGCCTGCAGGCCAGTCACAATTCAGGGCGGCCGGTGTCGTTCGGGTATAGCTACGAGCGCGCCGGTCAACCGCACGCGCTCCGTGCCGTGGTCAACTACATCCCGGGCGCCGGCGCGGTCCCTCAATTCACATTTACCGCGGATGACGTCACTGCGGTGCGAAGCACTGAAGCCGCGGCGCGTCGTGCGGAGGAGTCGTACGCGACGCTGGTGCGCAATTTTGCCGGTGCGGTATACCGTACGCCTCGGGCCACACACACGCAACTCGAGTTCATCAGCGACAACTGTTACGACATCACCGGATACCCGCCTGACGAACTGATCGGAGACGCCGTGACATCCCTCGACGCGCTGATCCACGCCAGCGATGTCGTCGCGGTCCGCTCACGGTATGCGACGGAACTCAGTTCGCGCAATGAATGCAGCGTCGAGTATCGAATTGTCCACCGAGACGGACGTACGCGTTGGATCTGGGATCGCGCGCGTGCCGTGTACGCCTCGGATGGGGCGCTGCTATATGTCGAAGGGCTCCTGACGGACATCACGGCCCGGCGCGAGGATGCGGAAGAGAGGCAGGCGCTTCGCGAGCAGCTTCTCCACATGCAGCGGGTCGACCTGGTGGGCAAGCTGGCCGGCGGCGTCGCGCACGACTTCAACAACCTTCTCGCCGTAATCCTGGGCCACGCCGAGCTGCTTCGCTCTCAAATGGCGGACGACGACCCTCTCGCCGAGAGCGTAGCCGAAATCCGTAGCGCCAGCGACCGATCGGTCCACCTCACTCGGCAGTTGCTTGGTTTTGCGAGGCGCCAGTCGATCGCGCCCCAGGTCGTCGACCTGAACGATGTCGTCGCCGCCATCCTGCGCCTGCTGCGTCGCCTCATTGGTGAGGGAGTGGACCTGCGATGGATACCTGATGCGGCCACGTGGCGCGTGCGGATCGACCCTACGCAACTGGACCAGGTCCTCACCAACCTTTGTGTCAATGCGCGCGACGCCATGCGCGGCAGCGGCCACATAGCCATTTCGACACGCAACGTAGTGCTCGATGCTGCGTTTGCTCGCACGCACGAAGGCGCCCGTGTCGGCGAATTCGCCTTGCTGCGCGTCGAGGACAACGGCTCAGGAATGAAGCCCGATGTGCTTGCGCGCGTGTTCGAGCCATTCTTCACGACCAAGCAGCGCGATCAGGGGACGGGCCTTGGATTGGCGACAGTCTATGGAATCGTCAAACAGAACGAGGGCTACATCGGGATCGACAGCGTGCCGGGCAAGGGAACGACAGTGAGTGTCTACCTTCCCCGGTACGCCGAAGTGACGGACGAAGAAAGCGGGTTGGCAGATGTGGATGCGGACATGCCAAGGGGTACGGAAACAATTCTCCTGGTCGAGGACGAGCCGGCGCTGTTGCGTATCACCGGTCGTGTCCTGTCGACCCTTGGCTATTCCGTCTTGTCCGCGGCGACCACCAACGACGCCGTCCGCCAGGTGATGACCAACCTCGATCGTGTCGATCTCCTCGTGACCGATATAGTCCTTCCCGGCATGAACGGCCGGCGTCTGGCGGACTTCCTTCAGGCCCAGAAACCCGGTCTGGCCGTGTTGTTCATGTCGGGATATCCCGATACCGCATTCGACGGGGGCGTCGTGCCGGCCGACATACATTTCATCGCCAAACCCTTCACGCCTCAGCAGCTGGCCCAGAAGGTGCGCGAGGCGATCGCAGAATCACCGCGAGGCGAGCCGCTGCAATAGGCTGACCGGTCGGCGCCGGTCGGCGCCGGGCGCGCCGGGCTGCTCTGGCGACTCCTGATAGAGCCGCGTCACCGCCTCGCACGGTTGTGGTTTTCGCGCTCCCGCGGCGGCCGCCTACTTGTGATTCAGTTTCCAGATGTAGGCCGCCACCGCCCGAACGTCGGCATCGCTCAGCGGTGGGTTTGACCCGCGCGGGTTCATCTGGAACCGCCGCGTCTTGTCCACGAGTTTCTCGCGCGGCACGCCGGCGATGATCGTCGCGACGATGCCCTCGAAGCTCCCGTCGCTATGCAGCCACTTGGCGGTGTCGCCCTTGGCGAGGGCCGGGCCGTTTGGTCCGTTGAACCCGAATGGTCCGTGGCAGCGCTGACAGGCATTGTGGCTGTAAAGTGAGTCGCCGCGGGCGATCATCTCGACGGTGACCCCGGCCGGAAGTGCAGGCGCAGCGGGAGCCGCGGCGGGTTTCGCCGCCGCGCCCGTGCCGGACGCAGTGGAACCGCGGGCGCACGCAACGGCGGCGAGGGTCGCACCAATGACAATGATCGAAAACGTGCGCATGACTCGTGGATCCTTGGGAGAGAGTTTCCCGGCAACGGTTGGGGGCAGCTTGCCTGAACCTACTACCCCTGAATGGACGCTGACGCCACCAATGACCCGCGTCAACCGCGCCTCTGGTCGGCGGCGACCCGCGGCTGCGGGCGGTATCTTCACAAGGTGCGCCCAGCCTGCGATGTGGTTGTCATTGGATCGGGCCCTAACGGGCTGGCGGCGGCCATCGTCGCCGCTCAGCGCGGGCTCACGGTTCGGCTCTACGAGGCACAGCCATACCTCGGCGGCGGCCTCCGGTCCGCCGAGCTCACCGCGCCTGGGTTCATCAACGATGCCTGTGCGTCGGTCCTTCCGATGGGCGCGGCATCGCCATTCCTCCGCTCACTCCCGCTTGCCGCACTCGGGTTTGAGTGGCTCACGCCCGAGGCTGCAGCAGCCCATCCGCTCGACGACGGCTCAGCGGCAATTCTCTGGAATGACCTGAATCGCACCTGCGCTGAACTGGGGCGCGATGGGCCCGCCTGGAATCGCGCGATCGGCACCACGGCGCGCGCCTGGCACGATCTCGAGGGCGACATTCTCGCCCCAGTGGGCATTCCGCGCCACCCACTCACGTACACACGATTCGGACTCGGTGCACTGCGCACCGCCGGCGGATTTGCCCGCGGCAACTTCAGCGGCGCTCCGGCGCGCGCCCTCTTTGCGGGTGTCGCCGGCCACGGGGTGACGCCATTCACCTTCGCCGGCAGTGCGGCGGTGGGAATCGTGCTTTCGGCGGCTGGTCATGTGCGAGGCTGGCCGGTGGTGCGCGGTGGCACTCAGAAACTTGCGGACGCACTCGTCGCGCACTTTCGCTCGTCAGGCGGTGAGATCATTGCCGGTACGCCGATCACATCGTTCGATCAACTCCCTCCGGCCAGGCAGTACTTCTTCGATACCACCCCTCGCGCGCTCGCCGCCATTCTGGGTAATCGAGCTCCCACATCGTTCGCGCGATCCGCACAGGCGTTTCCGCACGGGCCGGGCGTGTTCAAGCTGGATTGGGCACTTCGCGAGCCGATCCCCTGGCGCGCGCGCGATTGTGCGAAGGCCGCGACAGTGCACGTCGGTGGCACGCTCGATGCGATTGCGGCCGCAGAAGCTGCGCCATGGAAGGGTGAGCACGCCGAGCGCCCGTATGTGTTGCTGACACAGCCGAGCGTTGTGGATCCGTCGCGCGCGCCGGCTGGTCAGCATACCGCGTGGGCGTATTGCCACGTACCCAACGGTTCGACCGTGGACATGACCGCGCGGATCGAAGCGCAGATTGAGCGGTACGCGCCCGGATTCCGCGATGTGGTGATTGCGCGCACAGTTCGCACGCCGCAGATGCTGGAGGCCGCGAACGCGAATCTTGTGGGCGGCGACATTGGCGGCGGCGCAAACACGCTCGCGAACATCCTCTTTCGCCCGTCGTGGCACCACTACAACACCGGCGTGCCGAATGTGTATCTCTGCTCGGCGTCAACGCCCCCCGGTGGGGGTGTGCACGGGATGTGTGGGTATCACGCCGCGACGAGAGTGCTTGGGAGGTGGGTGCGATGAAGCCCTGGCCCCTCTGGCAAAAGCTGGCCTTCCGGTTCTTCAGCATCTACCTGGTGCTGCAGATCGAGCCATGGAACTGGTTCCGCGCCATTCCCGGCGTTCCGTACGTGCTGCAGCCGTATGCGGCTGCGCAGAACGCGATGGTCACATGGTTCAACGCCAACGTCGCGCACGTCGCCGATGTGCTCGTTCCGGTCAACGGCAGCGGCGATACGTCGTGGACATGGGCGCGGATGGGGTTGCTGCTGTCGATTGCCGCGATCGGCATGATCGTCTGGAGCGTGCTCGACCGTCGGCGGGCCGACTATGCAAAGGCGAGCTATTGGCTGCGGCTCATCGTGCGGTATTACGTCGCGATGGCAGCGCTGAGCTATGGCATCATCAAGCTCTTCCTGTTGCAGATGCCATTTCCCGCGCTGAGCCAGCTGGCCACACCGCTCGGCGACCTGCTGCCGATGCGGCTCTCCTGGCTCTTCATCGGCTACTCGGACACGTATCAGTTCTTCTCGGGCGCGGCCGAGGCGACGGCTGGGCTGCTGTTGTTGTGGCGACCGACGATCACGATTGGTATTCTCGCAGCGGCCGGCGCGTTTACGAACGTGGTGATGATCAACCTCGCCTACGACGTGCCGGTGAAGCACTACTCGGCACATCTCCTGTTCAGCTGTCTGTTCCTCTTGGCGTTTGACGCCAAGCGATTGGTGAATCTCTTCGTGTTGAATCGCGGGGTGGGGCCAACGACGCTCTACGATCCGCCGGTGTTCTCCAAGCCGTGGATGAAATGGGGCGCGTGGGCAACGAAGGCGTTCTTCCTGTGGCGAATCGTGCTGATTCCCCTCGACAGCGGGTGGACGCGGTACCAGGCATCCAAGGCGCCCCCGGCGAAAGGTCCGATCGCCGTAGGCGTCTACGACGTGCGGAAGTTCGTCGTGGGCAAAGCCGAGATTCCGTTCACGAGCACGGACACGCTGCGCTGGCGCGATGTGATATTCGACAATGCGGGGGCCGGGAGCGTCGGCTCGCGCGACGGCGTATTCTGGCAGCGCTACGGACGCGGCTACTTCCGGTTCCGCCCCGACACCATGGCCAAGACGATGGCCGTGTGGAAGGTGTCGGCGATTCCGCGCGACAGCACTTTCCTGTTCACGATGCGCTACGAGACGCCAGATTCAGTGACCGTGCGCCTGCACACGGTGATTCGAGGCGATTCGGTGCATGCGGAGCTGGTCAGGACTTCGCGGCATTTCCAGTTGACCGAGCGACAGTTCCACTGGCTGTCGGAGTACAATAGGTAGTCTCCTCCGGGATTCCCGAAACCGTCGGCACCCACCATCAGGTTCGTGGTCCAGAAAACGGCTACTTTCGGGTTTCAACCTTATGCCCCAAGCGGGTGTCCAACCCCTGTAATGCCAGTGGTTTAGGTGAACGGTGGGTCCCGCACCAGGCATTCCGAAACCCGCCGGATTGTTCGAACGTTGGTTAGTTGTATTGCTCCTCGAAACCTGCACTATCCCCCATGGTTGATCTCGCACGCGCTCCAAAACCGAAAACCGGCAAGTATGTCGCGTATGGCGCCGGTGCTTTGGCGCTGATCATCGTCACGGTCTATCTCGCACAACTGAAGCCCGCTGCGCCCACGGTCGAGCGGAGCATCGTTTCGATTGACTCGGTTCGCCAAGGCAATCTGGTCGTTGAGGTGCGCGGCCCCGGCACGCTCGTTCCCGAACACATACGCAACATTCCGGCCATCAACAGCGGGCGCGTGGACCGCATTGTGGCGCAGGTTGGCCAGACGGTCACGCCTGAGACAGTGCTTCTGGAGATGTCCAATCCTGACGTGGACATCAATGCGATGGTGGCGCAGCAGCAGTACGACGACGCGCGCTCCAACCTCGTGCAGTTGCGTGTGAGCCTGCAGCGCGGGCTGCTGAGCCAGCAGACGACCGTCGCCGCGGCAAAAACCGCGCATGTCGTGGCGTCGCAACAGGGATCCGAAGCCGAAACCCTGCTCAACCAGAAGTTGATCTCGCCAGCCGAACACAATCGGCTCAAGGCCACGGCCGAAGAGGCCGATACCCGCTACAAAGTCGCGCAGCAGGAACTCGAGCTCATGCGCTCGACGATCGACTCACAGATTGCCGTGCAGACGCAAAACGTGGATCGCCTCAAGCAGATCGCGGCGTATCGCGAGAGCCTCAAGGCTTCCCTCATTGTCCGCGCGGGTGATTCGGGCACGCTGCAGGAACTTTCCTACGGTGCCGGCGGCCAGCTTCTGGAACCGGGCCAATGGATCAACGGCGGCATGGCGCTCGCCAAAGTCGTGCAGCCTGGCAAGCTCAAGGCCGTGATCCGGATCCCCGAAACACAGGCCAAAGATGTGAACATCGGTCAGGTGGCCGCGATCGACACGAGAAACGGAATCGTCAAAGGACGTGTCTCACGCATGGACCCGGCGCCGGTGGGCGGCACCGTCACAGTGGATGTCTCGCTCGAAGGTCCGCTTCCGCCGGGAGCGCGACCGAACCTCAACGTTGACGGCAACATTGAGACGCGGCGACTCAACAACGTGATCTACACCGGGCGTCCGGCCTACGGACAGGACGGCGCCACAGTGGGAATGTTCAAGCTCGACGAGGATGGCAAGGGTGCGACTCGCGTACAGGTTCGGCTCGGTGCGAACTCGGTGAGCGCAGTGCAGATCATTTCCGGACTTAAGCCGGGAGACAAGGTCATTCTCTCGGATATGACGCAGTGGGACAATGCGGATAGGGTACGCATCAAATAGCTGAGTGCAGGACATCCACCCCCAGGAGTTTTCACATGGCGAGCGACGGACTGATCGTACTGGAAGGAATCAAGAAGGTTTTCTACACCGACGAGGTTGAAACGCACGCGCTCGCCGAGGTCCACATGTCGGTGGCCGAGGGCGAGTACGTGGCCATCTCGGGTCCGTCGGGCTGCGGCAAGACGACGCTGCTCTCCATCCTTGGCCTGCTCGACACGCCGTCGGAAGGCAAGTACACGCTCGCCAACGAACCGGTTGCGGGACTCTCCGCCGCCGATCGGGCTCGCGTTCGCAACCGCCAGATTGGATTCATTTTCCAGGCGTTCAACCTCATCGGCGATCTCACGGTCTACGAGAACGTGGAACTGCCGCTCACGTATCGCGGCATGAGTGCCACCGAGCGCAAGGATCGCGTGCAGAAAGCGCTGGAGCGCGTGGGCATGAGCCACCGGATGAAGCACTATCCAGCGCAGCTCTCCGGCGGTCAGCAGCAGCGCGTGGCCGTTGCGCGTGCGGTTGCGGGCGACCCGGCGATCCTGCTCGCTGACGAGCCGACGGGTAACCTCGACTCGGCCAACGGCGAACAGGTGATGGACCTGCTTCGCGAGCTGCATCGCGGTGGCGCAACGATCTGCATGGTGACGCACGATCCGCGCTACGCGCAGCACGCGGACAGGGAGATACACCTGTTCGACGGACGGGTGGTGGAAGAGAGTGCGGGGGCGGCGAAACACTAGCCGGAAAGCCACTACAACTGCGAGTAGACAGTACACAGTAGACGGTGGACCGTAGCGGTTTAACTGCAACCGCAACCGGCTACCGGGGGATTGGGCGCGGCCACCGGTCGCAGGGGGAGCCTATGGAATCGCTACTGCAGGACGTGCGCTACGCCGCGCGCTCGTTGTTGAGGAGCCCGGCGTTCACCATCGCCGCAGTCGCCACGCTCGCCATCGGGATTGGCGCCACCACGGCGATCTTCAGTGTGGTGGATGCCGTACTCCTCCGTCGTGCGCCGCTCGACGACATCTCGCGGATCGCGATGGTCTGGCAGACCGATCGCAACAGCGGCACCACGCGCGAGCCCGCGTCCATTCCGGATTTCGCCGATTTCAAGGCGCGGAGCCGCAGCTTTGAGCGCCTGGCCGCATTTGCTCCCGTGGAGCTGAACCACGCGCCCGGTGTGGGTGACCCGGCGCGCATCGCGGCGCTGTCGGTGAGCCACGACTATCTCGCCACCGCAGGCCTTTCAGTGATGGAGGGGCGCTCCTTTACGCCCGACGAAGACCAACCCGGTGGCCCGCGCAGCGTGATTATCAGCGAGGATCTCTGGGAGCGCGCCTTCCAGCGCGACCGCGCCGCGATCGGCAAGACGGTGCGGCTCAACGACGCAGAGTGGGAGGTGGTGGGAGTGATGCCCCGCGAGGCCGACTTCGGAGTGCTGCAGGTGCTCGGAGTGGCCACCTATCAGCGCGGGTTCGCCGACCGCGGCGGCCGCGTGCGTGTAGACGCCTGGGTTCCGCTCCGGCCCAGCCCAGATGCGCCGCGGAGCAACCACCCGATATTCGTAATCGGTCGCCTGGCCCCGGGCATGACGGCAATTTCCGCTCAGCAGGAAATCAAGTCGATTTCCGCCGAACTCGAGCGGCTCTATGCGCAGGACAACGTGAACCGCGGGACGAACGTCGAGCTGCTCGCCGATGTCGTCTTCGGTCCGGTGCGCACCGCGATGTACCTGCTGATCGGCGCAGTGGCGATGGTGCTGCTCGTCTCCTGCGTGAACGTGGC
>Ga0207952_1000970_pt1 | contig 15327 bp, 15 predicted proteins | sample SubbioR12Aug_8Ca_FD_184831 | JGI IMG/M metagenome (GOLD analysis project Ga0207952, IMG submission 184831) | Serpentinite rock and fluid subsurface biosphere microbial communities from McLaughlin Reserve, California, USA - CR12Aug_8Ca (SPAdes) | ecosystem: Environmental > Terrestrial > Deep...
ATCTCCTGCCGGTCGCCATGCCGTTCCAGATCACCGGCGCCTTCGCCTCCAACGGCGTCAAGGAGGTGGTGGTGCGCCATGCGCTGAAGGGCAAGCCGGTCGATGTCCGCGTCCAGGTCCGCCCGATCTCGCGCCTCGAGGAGGAGGCGATCGCCGCCCTGATGCCGGCCTCGGCGCGCTCCTACCTCCGCCTCAAGGGCGCCGACCGCACCCAGCCCCAGGAGGGCGCCAGCTTCGCCATGCAGCTCGGCAGCGTCGACATCCCGTTTGCCGGCTGCACCTGGAACGACCCGCCGCGGGCCCGCCGCCACGAGCTCCATCTCGCCGTCGATGCCCTGCTGACCAGCACCGCCGACATCGAGCGCGCGGTCCTCGACGCCTTCAATCGCGGCATGGTCGCCGCCCACCTCGAGACCGTGCTGACGCCCACCGGCTGGCCCTACGGCCCGCAGGCCTTCCACGACGCCATCGAAGCCTCGCTGCAGGCCATCCTGGGCGAGCGGCTGGTCAGCGTCCGGGTGACGGCGACGTCGCATTGCCTGGAGGCCGAGCAGCGCCCGGCCCCCGTCCACTATCTGCGGTCGCTGTCGTCGATACAGGCGCCCGCCTGAGGGGACTGTCTTCCGGACCGCGAGCCTCCGGCTCGCTCATGAGCGAGCCGGAGGCTCGCGGTCCGGAAGAACAACAAGGGGAACTGGAGGGAGGACTTCCATGACTAATCTTCTTCGCCGCCGCGCCGTGATGGCTGCGGCCCTGGCCGCCGGCACCGCCGGCGCGCTCACCTTTCCGCGCCGCACCAGCCACGCCGACGCGATGGCGTCCCAGCGCGTCGACCCCAATGCCTCGCGCATCGTCGTGCCCTTCGCGGCCGGCGGCACGTCGGACATCCTGGCGCGCGTGGTGGCCGACATCCTGAGCACGAGCATGGGCGCGCCCTTCACGGTCGAGAACCGCGCCGACGCGGCCGGCGGCTTCACCGCCGACATGGTGGCCAGGGCCGCCCCCGACGGCCGCACCCTGTTGCTGGGCACGCTCTGCACCGCCGTCACCAACCAGTACCTGCAGAAGCACCTGCCCTACGACCCCACCGAGAGCTTTGCCCCGGTGGCCCTGGTCGGCGAGATGGCCAACGTCCTGGTGGTCCATCCCAACTTTCCGGCGCGGACGCTCCCGGAGTTCGTCGACCGCTGCAAGAAGCTCGGCCCGCAGAACGTCGGCTACACCTCCGCCGGCCCGGGCAGCGCCGGGCACCTGGCGATGGAATATCTCCAGGACCGCGCCGGCATCCGGCTGGCCCATATCGCCCAGCGCCCGCGCACCCGCCTGCGCGAGGAGATCCTGGCCGGCCAGGCCATGGTTGCCATGATGGACAGCCTGCCGACCTACCTGAAGCACATCAGGTCCGGCCAGCTCCGCGCGCTCGCCGTCAGCTCGGCCAACCGCTGGTTTGCCGCGCCCGAGATCCCGACCGTGGCCGAGCAGGGCCTCGGCGCCTTCGACGCCACGCAATGGTGGTACGTGGCCGTGCCCTCAGGCACGCGGCGCGATCTCGTGGCCAGGTACTCCGAGGCGATCGTGGCCGGCCTGAAACTGCGCTCGGCCACCGCCCGCATCCGCGGCATCGGCGTCCAGGAGAGGCCCGGCTCGTCGGAGGACCTCTTCCTCCACATCGCGGCCGAGAATTTGAAATGGAAAAAGGTGATCGCCTCGGCGGGACTGGTACCCCAATGAGGCGTTGACCCCCTCCGCCCCCGCGGCGTTCTCCCGACGCCGAGACGGGGCACCTGGTCGCTGTGGCTTCTTGGGGGCCAGGGCGACACCCGCGAGCGGGGAGAGCGCCTGGCGGCTGTCATCAAGCCGTTTAGGTGCCGCGCGGGGGTGGCTGCCGGCGCTGACTACAGCGCCTGCGCCGGAGGGGGTCTGTCAGTTTCCTCTTCTCCTTCCCAGGGAGAAGAGGACGGGTGCAGGGGGGACAGGGTAACACCCGCTCTTTCCCCCCTCACCCAACTTCTTTCTTCAGGTGCCTGTGAAGGCACTGACGCGGGGGAGAGGAATATGAGCTGAGCCTGAGTCTTCACTCTCTTCACCTCCTCGTCTCGGGGAAGGTGCCGCGTCGTACGCGGCGGAGGGGTAAGACCAGCCTTCTCGTGAACCCGTCCACGACAACACCACCTCGCTCGGCGTGGTCTACTAGGTCTCGCCGCTCTCATCGATCATCTGCGGCGACGCCAGGCTGCATCTGACTTAGAAAGCTCGGGTCTTTCAGATTAATCACAGGCGATTGATCGGGTGCAAATCGCTCCTGGAAGCGATATCCAAGAGCGACAATGGAGTCGGGGAAGCGCTGCACATGACTGAAGAGCAAAAGAAAAAGCTAGAGACACAGCTTTGGAACATTGCCAACACGTTGCGCGGTAAAATGAATGCCGATGAATTCCGCGACTATATCCTTGGCTTCATTTTCTATAAGTACCTCTCCGAAAAAATGCATCTCTATGCCAACAAGATTCTCGCTGAAGACAATTTGGACTACCTAAGAATCGATGAACAATCCAACGAAGGTCGAGAATATCTTGAAGCCGTCCGGCAAGAGTCCCTCGAACAGCTCGGCTATTTTCTAAAGCCATCTGAGCTTTTTGGTGAAGTTGCAAAGCGGGGCAGCAGCAAGGGGGAGGAAGGCGAAAGCCTATTCATCCTTGGTGACTTGCAGAAAATCCTGACCAATATCGAACGCAGTACGATGGGCACAGAAAGCGAAGATGATTTCGACAAGCTTTTCGAAGACCTCGATCTGACATCAACCAAGTTGGGACGCACCGAAACAGCGAAGAACGACCTGATTGTAAAGGTACTCGTTCATCTAAATGCCATCGATTTCGAACTGAACAAGATCGATAATGACGTTTTGGGCGATGCTTATGAGTATCTAATAGGCCAATTCGCCAGTGGCGCAGGCAAGAAAGCTGGAGAGTTTTATACACCGAAAGAAGTATCAACGGTTCTGGCGCGAATCGTTACGACCGGCAAAGACCGCCTGCAATCAGTCTATGATCCTACATGCGGTTCAGGTTCATTGCTGTTGCGCGTTGCGCGTGAAGTGAAGGAGGTCTCGCACTTCTACGGTCAGGAGATGAATCGTACGACGTACAATCTCGCACGCATGAACATGATCTTGCATGATGTTCACTACAGCCGGTTTCAGCTTCGCCAAGAAGATACGTTGGAACACCCGCAACATTTCGGAATGAAATTTGAAGCTGTGGTGGCCAACCCGCCTTTTTCAGCTAATTGGAGTTCGAACCCGCTTCACTTGAGCGATGATCGCTTCAGCCAATACGGCCGCTTAGCCCCGGCTTCAAAGGCCGACTACGCCTTCATGCAGCACATGATCCATCATTTGGCTGACAATGGGAGCATGGCGGTCATTCTGCCTCATGGCGTGCTATTTAGAGGAGCTGCGGAAGGTCATATTCGTGAGTATCTCATTAAGGATCGCAACTACCTCGACGCGGTGATTGGCCTTCCCGCCAATATCTTCTATGGCACGTCGATTCCCACGTGCATTTTAGTCTTCAAGAAGTGTCGCGAACATGGCGACGATATTCTATTCGTCGACGCTAGTAGAGATTTTGAAAAGTCTAAGAACCAGAACACTTTGCGTTCTCAAGACATTGAAAAGATTGTTGCCACCTATAGGCACCGCAATGAGGAATCTCGGTACTCACATCGAGCGACATTGGCGGAAATTGAGGCCAATGAATTCAATCTCAATATTCCGCGATATGTCGATACGTTTGAGGATGAACAAGCAGTCGATCTGAATGTCACAACGAAGGAACTTCGAGCATTAGAAGAGAATATGGCTGGAGTTGACGAGCAGATACGACGCTTCTGCAAAGAACTTGGCATCGGAGCGCCGGTTTGATGAGCACGCAAAGTCAAGTCAGTAGACAGCCGAAGTTGCGTTTCCCAGAATTTCACGGAGATTGGCAAGCCGGAACGATCAGTCAGTTTCTACAAAGAGTAAGCAATCCGGTAGATGTAAAAGACGACGAGCAGTACCGGCAGATCGGAGTACGATCCCACGGGAAGGGGCTGTTCCATAAAGATCCAGTTTCTGGTGCGGAATTAGGAGAGAAGCGCGTCTTCTGGGTGGAACCGCATACTCTGGTTCTCAACATTGTCTTTGCGTGGGAACAAGCACTGGCAATAACGACGAAGAGCGAAGAAGGGTTCGTCGCATCACATCGGTTTCCCATGTTTTCGGCGGTGGAAGGGCAAGCTTATATACCTTTCATGCTCCATTTTTTTATGAGGAAGAGAGGAAAGAGTCTATTGGCTCTAGCGTCTCCCGGTGGTGCTGGGCGCAACAAGACCTTGGGGCAAAGTGAATTTACGAAGCTAGATGTCATCTTGCCGAAATCAGATGAACAAAAGAGAGTCGCAGATTTTTTAGACACCATCGACAGCAAGATTTTTGCTCTGGGCCGCAAGTCAGCTCTATTGAATGACTATAAGCGCGGGGTCATTGAGCAAATATTCTCAAGAACTTCCAGGTTCAAGAAAGGAGATGGTTCTGATTTTCCTGATTGGGTGCCATCAAAACTGGGCGACATCGCTACCTTCTCCAAAGGGAAGGGAATTGCGAAAAGCGATATCGTTGAAGGCGGCGATACACCCTGCATTCGTTACGGTGAACTGTACACAGAATATAGAGAAGTGATCGGCAAGATAAAATCTAGGACCAATGAACCAAAGGCTAATTTGATCCTTAGCGAACCAAACGATGTAATTATTCCTGCGTCAGGCGAAGCGGCCCTCGATATAGCGTGTGCGGCGTGTGTCATGGAGGGGGGGGTAGCGCTCGGCGGCGACATCAACATCTTAAGAGGAAAATTCAACGGCGTATTTTTGGCGTACTATCTCAATAACGTTAAGCGCCTCGAGATTGCTCGTCTCGCACAAGGTAATTCTGTAGTTCATCTATACAGCAGTCAGCTCAAGAACTTGTCCGTACTCTTGCCCGACGAAAAGGAGCAAGAAATTATTGCTGACTTTTTGGCGGCGATTGATTTGAAGATTCAGTTCGTACTGAATCAAATGGATGAAATGACAAAGTTTAAGAGCACGCTAGTTCAACAAATGTTTGCATGAGGACGCATCATGCAATCTGTAAGGGAATTGATCGAGCGCTACTCTAGCGAACACAAAGAGTTCTTGTACTACATTGCCATTATTGAAAAGGCTGAGCGCAATGAGATTGAACATCCTGATATAACGATTGAATGCTGCAGTTCTCTCTTTCAAGGCATCGCTAAGTCGATCGTTCATAGACTTGATCCAAACTGCGATAGAGAAGCCTTCGAAAAGTTGCACATTCACCAACAAGTCAAAGTTGCGGCGCGTTGGCTTAGAGAGAATGACGATGTGGTGGAGGACAGCTTCGTCGCAAATTGTGAGACGTTGGCGCGTAACATTGGAACGTTGCGCAATGCTCGTGGCGATATATCTCACGGGAGGGCCGTTCCAAAGGAGCTGCAGAGTGACCGGAGTTTAGCCCGACTTATTCTAAATATGTCCGAAGCGTTGCTTAGATACATGTTGGCTTCATTTTTTGCGCTTCAGCCACCTGCAGATGACGACGTTCCTTATGAAGTCCATTCCGATTTCAATGACTACCTGGATCGGGAATACCCACTTGAGGGCAAGCCGCTCTACAGCTTGGCCCTTCATCAGCAATACTATGAGGACTATCTCATACGTCTTGCTGCCTATCGAGACGACCAACAAACGCCAGACGAATGAGAGAAGCCGAAGCCGAACTTGAAAAGAACCTGATTACGCGGCTGATAGGCCTCGGCTATGAAGCCGTGACGATTCGTGATGAAACCGGCCTTCTGTCTAATTTGAAGGCCCAACTAGAAAAACACAACAAGGTTAGCCTTTCAGGCGCAGAATTTGAAAGAGTTCTGAATCAACTTGATAAAGGTAACGTCTTCGATCGCGCAAAGACGCTGCGTGATAGGTTTCAGCTTGCCCGCGATGACGGATCGTCACTGTACCTTCGCTTCCTCAATATGGAGGAATGGTGTCGAAACGAATATCAGGTGACGAGCCAGTTCTCGGTCGAGGGAAGTTACCGAAACCGTTACGACGTGACACTTCTGATCAACGGCTTGCCCTTGGTGCAGATCGAGTTGAAGCGTCGGGGTCTCGAGCTCAAGGAAGCTTTCAACCAAATCAACCGGTATCACCGGCATTCCTTTTGGTCTGCGCGGGGAATGTTCAATTTTGTCCAGTTGTTTGTCATTTCCAATGGCGTGAACACGAAATACTACGCCAACAATCGGGATCAGAGCTTTAAGCAGACTTTCTATTGGGCGAAACAGGACAACGAACTCATCACGCAACTTGATCAGTTTGCCGATGAATTTCTGGAGAAATGTCACGTCTCAAAGATGATTTGTCGCTACACCGTCATGCAGGAAGCGGACAAGGTGTTGATGGTACTTCGACCCTATCAATATTTTGCGGTCGAGGCGATCGTTGATCGAGTCAAATCAAGTCGGAAGAACGGCTATATCTGGCATACCACTGGATCTGGAAAAACACTCACAAGCTTTAAAGCCGCTCAAATTCTCACTGCGCTTCCCAAAGTTCACAAAGTTGTTTTCGTCGTCGATCGAGCGGACCTAGATTATCAGACGACTCGAGAATTCAACGCTTTCAGACCGGATAGCGTCGACAACACGAACAACACGAAGTCTTTGGTCAATCAGTTCGCGGACGGAGATACGAAACTTATCGTGACCACTATCCAGAAGTTGAACAATGCAATCAGCAATAGTCGCTACGAAAAATCGATGGCTGATTTGGCCGGCAAACGGATCGTGTTCATTTTTGACGAGTGCCACCGTTCGCAGTTCGGTAATACTCATCGGCGAATTACTGACTTCTTCACGCACGCGCAAATGTTCGGGTTCACAGGCACGCCGATCTTCGCTGACAATGCGGCGCGCAACTTCCTGGGCAAACGAACAACCAAAGACTTGTTCGGGGAATGTCTACATCGCTACGTTATTACGAACGCAATCAAAGACGAAAACGTACTTAAGTTTTCGGTCGAGTATTGGGGCAAGCTAAGGCGGCGTGACGGAACTCTAATCGACGATCAAGTTTCTTCCATCGATACTAAAGAGTTTTTCGAGAATCCCGGACGCATCGAAAACATCGTCGATTGGATTGTTCAGAATCACGGGCGTAAGACCCATAATAAGGCCTTCACGGCAATTTTGGCGGTGAGCGGTATTGATGCGCTGATTACCTACTATGAAGCCTTCAAGGATAAAAAAAGAGGCGATGCAGATGATCTCCGCATCGTAACGATTTTTACATATGGAACTAACGAAGACGACAAAGACGCCGACGGCCTAATAGGCGAACCAGATTTCAACATCGACAATGTTGATCCGCGCAACATGCACAGTCGCGACAAGCTTCAAGAGTACATTCGCGACTATAATCAACTCTACAATACGAAGTTTTCCGCGAAGGATAGCGACTCTTTCTACAACTATTACAAAGATATCGCGAAGCGCGTTAAGGAACGGGACAAGAAGAATTTCGACGACAAAGATCGTGTGGACGTGCTTCTAGTCGTGAACATGTACCTCACGGGCTTCGATGCGAAGAAGGTCAATACGCTCTATGTCGATAAGAACCTTCGCTATCATGGTCTTGTCCAGGCGTATTCTCGGACCAACAGAATTTTGAGCGAAGTTAAGTCCCAGGGAAATATCGTTTGCTTCCGCAATCTCAAGGCAAACACCGATGAGGCTATTGCGCTCTTCTCTAATAAGGATGCCAGCGAGGAAATTCTCATAGATCCGTACGAAGACTACGTTGTGCGGTTTAATGAGGGTGTGAAGCTGCTTCTATCGATCGCACCAACTGTCAAAAGCGTCGACGATCTGAAAAGCGAAGAGGAGGAGCTACAGTTCATCAAGGCGTTTCGAAATCTCATTCGACTTCTGAACGTTCTTAAGAGTTTTTCGCAATTCACGTTCTTAGATCTGTATTTGGAAGAGCAGCAGTTTGAGGATTACAAGAGCAAATACCTTGATCTCTTTGACAAAGCGCGTTCGCAGCAAGAGGGAGAAGACAAGGCGTCAATACTCCAAGACATTGACTTCGAGCTGGAGCTTATCCAACGAGACGAAATCAACGTAGCTTATATTCTGCGGTTATTGGCCGATCTTAAAGTGGCCGAGCAATCCGAAGACGAGGCGGTGCGCAGCGACGCCGCAAACCGGCGCAAATCGATTCTTGATCTACTGGGTTCCGAAACTCAGTTGCGTAGCAAGCGCGAATTGATCGAACGCTTCATCAAAGAGCAGATGCCGTACATCAGTACGCCGGTCGGTGTTGAAAGCGCCTTCCGCCGGTTCTGGGAGAGAGAGAGGCAAATGGCCTTCGAATCTCTTTGCGCCGATGAAGGCTTGGATCACGCAATCACCAAGGCGCTGATTGAGGAATATCACTTTACCGGACGAGCGCCCTTGCGAGAGCGGATTGTTGCCGCCCTGCAGGTCAGACCGAAGATACTTCAACGCAAGATGATAATTGATCGCGTGTTGGACAGGCTCATGGATTTGGTCAGAACCTTCGATGACAATATCGGCGAGGTGTGAAGGCCCATGAAAACACCAGGCACCAAAGAGCAACAGATCATGGATTTTCTCCACGAACGCATATTTGATCGCATTTTGGCATCTCCGGACGCCTCCGAGACTCTAAAGCAGGGCGTCCGCTGTACGATCATGCGTCTTGAGGAGCGCGACGCCGTTGGAATGATCAAATACTATTGGTCCGCCATCGTTGGAACAGAGCGGAGTATTGGCTTTGCTGCTCTGATTAAACGGGAGGGATTTGCTCGATTTGAGGAAGCCCTCGAAGAGTTTCGCGTCCACTTTAACGACCAATTCCTTAGGCGCCCTTAACGCGCTTCATGTGGGTAGTTTGGTTGCGTCAAACGTGACGCTACGACGTGACAGCACTTTGCTGTCATCAACCGCTTCACACCCACCACTCCTCGTACTTGCAGGTTCAGCAGGTTCTGGGCTATTTTTCTGCTATCATCGCACGAGGCCTGACTTCAAAGGCCGAGCCGCCCGCTCACTTGCCCGGGACGGCTCCTTATCGTGACCGGGTGGCGTCCCGCTCTCCACGCGGGTGATGCAAGGGGCCAAGTCCAAGGACGCGGTCGCAAGCCACAGGGGCAAGGGCGCAGTCCCTGCCGATCAAGAACATAGCACAGCGCTTCCCCATCCGGCCGTCCCGGGAGGCGTCGCAAATCTGACGCGAATCGATCATACGCGCGCAGCCTTAACCTTTTGGCGCGGCGGATGGCTCGCAGCACTTGCTCCACGAGGCGTTGGTCTCGCTGGGGGTCCTGGGCTGCGGGTCGTCCGCCGGTTACGCCGCCGGCCGACCCGACCGCCCCCTCAAGCCAGAGGGGTCGCGGGACGCAAGACCCAGTCGATTCCCTGGAAGGTCACTCCAGCGGATCGGCGCAAGAGCCGGGAGAAACCCGGCCGAGCCCTGACCTCGTGACCACCGGCCTTTTGCGTGTTGCCGGTTTCAGGGGACTCTAGATCCGTGTGGAGCGGAACAACTCCGGACAACTTCTGACACTCGTTTTGGATGTCAGAAGCTGTCCGGGAGAAAACATTTGACCATGCCCCGCCCGGCGCGCCCGCCGGTATGGATCCCTGGAGGATGAGGGGAGGTCCCGCGACCTGTACCGGATATTCGTTGTCCGAATACTGAGCCGTGAGTAGCAAGCAAAGGCTGTCCCCGCCGACGATCCGTCCGGCAGTGGGGTGGACCGAGGCGCGAAAAACGCGTCCGAGGACTGAATTTCGACGGTCATCTGCGGCCGCCCCCACGCTCGTCAGGGGCGGGGCCGCAGGGTCAGAATTCCCGCGATGTCACAGGTGGGCGCTCAACCTGTGTCACAACATTTGTCTCAACTTGGTGTGACACCGGCTGTGCGCAGCACAGCCTACCGCGTCACGCCGACGGCCGGGCCCGACGTCCGCGCCTGGGGCGGCTCCATGTGGGTCGTGGCGGCGCGCTCGAAGGTGTTGGCGGTCAGGCTGGTGGCGCTCTTCAACTCGCTCACCGCCAGGATCCCCATGGCCAGCGTGATGAACAGCACCAGGCAGGCGAAGGCGAAGCCCGCCTGGCCGGTGCCGATGTCGGGCGGCACGTCGTGGTGGTCCGGCGTGTCGTGCTTCGGCATCTCGTGGTCGTGCGGCGGATCGGGCAGGGTCGGCAGGACGTTGTAACGCATGATGGCCCCCATGGTCGGGTGTGCCCGACGTCAACGCCCCCGTCCCGGCCGGCGTTCCGGGGGCGTGCAAATAGCGCCGGTGGCCAAGTTGGGGCGGGGTGGCGGTCAGCCGAGGATTTGGGCAAGCGCTGTGCGAACGGTCCTGATTTCGCTGGCGGCCGGCCGGCCGATGCGTTTGGCTTCGCGCGCCTCGACGGTGGCAATCTTGGCGGTCCGGATCATCGAGGGGATCGACAGTCCCGCCCGGGCGTGATCGGCCAGCCGAACGTCGCCGTGCCACGGCCGGTGCTGCGCCGAGGTGATCATGAGGACCCAGATCGTTCCCGTCCGCTGCTCGTGCGCCGGCAGAGAGACGATCAGCGCCGGCCGCCGCTCGCGGATCGGGCGGTCGGTATAGGGAAATGGCACCGAGACGATGTCGAAGCGCTCAAAGGTCGGCATAGCCGGCGCGGTCTGCCTCGGAGGCCCATTCGGTGAAGCAGGCGAACGGGTCGTCGCCCTCGGCCGGCGCGCGGATCACCCGCACGTCATCGCCCCGGATGGCGAAGGCGAAGGTGTCGCCGGGCGCGAGCCCCAGGGCCTGGCGCGCCTCCTTGGGCAGCACGACCTGGGCCTTGGCGCCAAGCCGCGCCTTGCGGATCGTGGGGGGCCGAACAGGGGTCGTTCGATTGGCGACGGGCATGCCGAAACTCCTACGTCATACCGTAGGAATATAGGGCGGCAAGTCGAGGCCGGCAACGGACTCGGGGGCGTGAATTTTTGACAGGTCCGCGATTCGAGCCTGCGTTGAAAAGAATCTTCTAGTCCAAGCGGGCCGCTGCTTTCCGAATTTCTTGACAGACGGATTCGGGGCAACTCGTGTCCAGAAAATGAGTCCTGATTACCTCTCAGGCAATCGCCGGCGGCCGGGATCGGCGCGAGATTTGGCGCGGATCAACCGAAGGAGGATCGTCATGTCTGAAGTCATCGAAACTTATGTCGCGAGCTGGAACGAGACCGACCCGGCCAGGCGCGGCGCCGCCATCGCCCGCGCCTGGGCCGACAAGGGCAGCTACCGCGATCCGCTGATGGCGAGCGACGGTCACGCCGGCATCGACGCCATGCTGGCCGGCGTCCAGGCCAAGTTCCCCGGCTTTGTCCTCAAGCGGACATCCAAGGTCGACAGCCATAACGGTGCGGTGCGCTTCGCGTGGTCGCTGGGGCCGGCGGCGGGGCCATCCGTGGTCGAGGGCGTCGACTTCGGCACGCTGACGTCCGACGGCCGGCTCGCCACCATCGTGGGCTTCATCGACAAGATGCCGGGATAAACACGACGAGGTGAAGATGGGGGAGGTGACATGCGCGAAACGCAGTCGCGCAGGCGCCGGGAGCCATGTTAGGTCCCGTTCATCCAAAAGGCCTCTGTGCCCGACCGCTTGTATCCGCGGTCGGGCTTTTTTTGGCCTATTCCTTCGGCGGCTGCTCGGGCCGCGGCGGCGGCATGGGCGGCGCGCTGGGCATGCGCGGCTCGGTCTGCGGCGAGGCCGGCACGTTCAGCGTCCGGTCGGGCTGGGCCGCCTGTTCGGAACGTCCGCCCGGCGGCGGGGTGTTGAAGAACAGCACGCCGGACGCCAGCACGAGAACGACCAGGACGCCCACCACCAGATAGAGCCCGGCCTTGCCGCCGGGCCCGGGGCCGATGGGAGGCGGCCGCGGATTATAGTCGGTCATCAACTGCTCCAGGTTGTTACTGACGCGGGGCGGCGGGCGCCGGGGCCGGATTGGCCGGCGTGGCCGGGGTGGGGGTCTGGGTGGCGGCGGGCGGCTCCAGGGCCTGTTGGTCGTTGGGCCGGTTGCCCGAGCCGAAGAACAGCAATCCGCCGATCAGGGCGAACACCACCAGAATGCCCACCAGGGCGTAGCCCGAGCGGCCGCCCCCGACGGGCTCGTAGCTGTATTCGGCGCGATAATTGAGCGGGTCGGGCCGCTGCCGCGGCTCTGGATTGTAGTCGCTCATCTGATCCTCCTGGGTTCGAGGGTCTCAGGACGTTCAACGCCAGGGGGCAAAAGGGGGTTGCGGCGCTTTTTCGGACCCAGGCCCGTTTCATGCTAGGTTTTTCCAACCCTCAGGAGGCTTTTTATGCCCGATTCGGCCCTTCCGCGCGTACCTGCCCTGCTCGATGCCGCTGCCGCCGCCGCCCTGGTGGCGTCCTATGCGCCGGTGAGCGTCACTGCGGCCGTGAAGGACATCGGCCGCATCGATGCCCATATGGGCCGGTTCATCGCGCTCTCGCCGATCTGCCTGGTCAGCACCGCCGATGCCTCGGGCAAGCAGGACGTGACGCCACGCGGCGACCCGCCGGGGTCGTTCATGGTGTTCGACGAGCACACGATCGCCATCCCCGACCGGCCGGGCAACAACCGGCTCGATACGCTCAAAAACCTGCTCGAGAACCCCGAGATCGCGCTCATCTTCCTGCTGCCCGGCACCAACGAGACGGTGCGCGTGGCCGGCACCGCGCGGCTCTCGGTTGATCCTTCGTTGCTCGAATCGATGGCGGTGCAGGGCAAGGCGCCGAAATGCGCCATCGTGGTGTCGGTGCGCCAGGCCTATCTCCATTGCGCCAAGGCGCTGCTGCGCTCGAAGCTCTGGACCGGCGACTACGCCCAGCCCAAGGGCACCTTCCCCTCGATCGCACGCATGATCGGCGATCAGGTCGGCCTCAGCGAGGACGAGAAGAAGAAGCGCGAGGCGATCACCGAGATCGCCTACCGGGACGGGCTATGGGCGCCTATCAAGTAACAGGCCAGCGCGCCCGCCAGATGCGGGTCGTGCCGGCGGAGGTGCTGAAGCGCCTCTATGGCAAGTCCGACGCCAAGGGTCTTATGCAGACCGGCGCGCATCTCGCCCTGCTGATTCTCGGCGGCTGGCTGATCCTCGAAACGCGCGGCACCTGGTGGGTGGTGCCGGCACTGCTGGTGCAGGCGGTGTTCGTCAACACGCTGTTCGGCGCCATGCATGAATCGACGCACTACAATTCCTTCAAGACGCGCCGCTTCGCCGACATCCTGGCCTTCTTCTCGGGCGCGGCGATCCTGAACAACGCGGGCTTCTATCGCCACTATCACATGGCGCATCACCGCTACACCCAGGATCCCCTGCGCGATCCCGAGCTGATCACCTCGGGCACGCCCACGACCTGGGGCAACTATCTCTTCCGCGTGAGCTCGATCCCGTTCCTGATGATCCGCGCCCGCGACATCTTCCTGTTCCCCTTCGGTTTTAAGGGCGACGTCACCTACATCCACGAGCAGGCCTGGCCCGAGGTCCGTCGCTGGGGCCGCCTGCTGCTCGCCTTCTATGGCGCGCTGATCGTGGGCTCGATCCTGCTGCAGACGACGGCCGTGCTGTGGGTGTGGTTCATTCCGCTGCTGATCGGCCTGCCGCTGCTGCGTCTTTATCTTCTGAGCGAGCACACGCTCTGCCCCAACAGCGACGACGGTTTCGCCAACACCCGCACCACGCTTTCCAATCCCGTGGTGCGCTTCCTGATGTGGAACCTGCCCTACCACGCCGAGCATCACCTGCTGCCCAACATCCCGTTTCATCACCTGCCCGAGGCGCACCGGTATCTCGGGCCGCACCTGAAATACGTCGCCCGGAGCTACACCCAAGTTCATGGCCAAATCATCCGGAGCTTTGGGTGAGAACCAGCGAAGGCGTCTTCGAGTGCGGCGATCTTTCGTTGCAGCGCGGCGGCACGCTTAGGGGCGCGCGCATCGTCTACAAGACCTACGGCACGCTTTCGCCCAAGCGCGACAACGTCATCGTCTATCCGACGAGCTACAGCGCGCAGCACACCGACATCGAATGGTTGGTCGACGTAAAACACTGCCTCGATCCAAGCCGCTACTTCATCGTCATTCCCAACATGTTCGCCAACGGGCTCTCGTCCTCGCCCTCGAACACCGCGGGCGAATTCCCCGAGGTCACGACCTACGACAACGTCATGCAGCAGCGCCGCCTCATGGCCGAGCTGTTCGGCGTCGACCGCATCAAACTGGTCTATGGCTGGTCGATGGGCGCGCAGCAGGCCTATCACTGGGCGGCGCTGTTCGGTGCGGCGGTCGAGCGCATCGTGGTCAACTGCGGCTCGGCCAAGACGGCGCCGCACAACTTCGTCTTCCTCGAAGGCGTGCGCACGGCCGTGCAGGCGGCCCGCACGCCCCAGGATGGCTTGCGCGCCATGGGCCGCATCTACGCCGGCTGGGCGCTCAGCCAGACCTTCTATCGCCGCGAGATGTGGCATGGGCTGGGTTTTAGCAGCCTGGAGGACTTCCTCGTCCGCTCCTGGGAAGCGAGCTTCCTGCGCCGCGACGCGCGCGATCTCATGGCCCAGCTCTGGACCTGGCAGAACGGCGACATCTCGGCCAACGACCTTTACCGCGGCAATCTCCCAATGGCGCTCGCCGGCATAAAAGCCAAGGTGCTGCTGATGCCCTCGGCCACCGATCTCTACTTCCAGACCGACGACAACCGCGCCGAGCTGCCCCCTCTCAAGGACGCGAAGCTGGTGGAAATCCCCTCGGTCTGGGGCCATCGTGCCGGTAACCCGCTCGCCAATCCCGAGGATGCGGCGTTCATCGATGCCCAGGTGGAGGCACTGCTCAATGCCTGATGGATACCCAAGCGACGGCCTCGTCATCGTCGCCAAGCACGATTGTCCGACCTGTACCCTGGTCGAACCGGTGATGCAGAGCCTCGACCGCGCCGGTCCGCTCGCCGTCATCACCCAGGACGATCCTGCCTTCCCGTCGGGCGTCGGCACCGTGATCGACGATCACGACCTGCAGCGCTCGTTCCAGCTGAAAGTCGAGACGGTGCCGACCCTGATCCGGTTCAAGGGCGGCCGCGAGGTCGAGCGCACCGTGGGCTGGGATCGCGCCGAGTGGACGCGGCTCGCCGGCGCCGCTGCTGCTGGCGACGGCCTGCC
>Ga0207952_1000971_pt1 | contig 15320 bp, 12 predicted proteins | sample SubbioR12Aug_8Ca_FD_184831 | JGI IMG/M metagenome (GOLD analysis project Ga0207952, IMG submission 184831) | Serpentinite rock and fluid subsurface biosphere microbial communities from McLaughlin Reserve, California, USA - CR12Aug_8Ca (SPAdes) | ecosystem: Environmental > Terrestrial > Deep...
CACACCCAGGCGCAAACCCGCCAGTCCATTCGTCACGGCGATCGCGGCTGGTTTGTCCATTGCGGCCATCCTGCTCACACTTGGTGCGCTGAGCCTGCTCGCTACGCGGCGCATTATGCAGCGCGATGCGGAGGAAGTGTTCACCGCAGCGGTGACAGCCGCGGCCGGCGCGGTCGCTGACCCTGCACGGATCACGGCCGACTCCTTCATCGCCGGCCAGGATGCTCAGCGCGTCGTGAGCGCGCTGGCCCGCGCGCTCCCTGAGGGGATCGCCGTGGAGTTTGGCGCGGTCCGCGGAGATTCCGTTACCGTATTGGCGGAGCGTATTGCTCCAAGCGATGCCGACCACACACCGTCGGCGCCGCGGCTGGGGACGACCACGCTGGTCCCTCCCGATGTTCGGAATGCCTGGGCCGACGGGCGCCCGGCACTGTTGATGACGGGCACGCGATTCTCGTGGGCGTCGGGCTTCCAAGTGGTCGCGCCGGTGTGGGCGGCCGACAGCTCCGTGGTTGCGACCATCAGCGCTACGGCCCATGCGGCACATTACGCGAGATGGGACGCCGATCTGCGCGAAACAGTGCTACTCGGAATCGCGGTGACGCTCGGCCTCGCGGCGCTGGCGGGCATTGGGGTGTACCGCGTGGAAACCGACCGTGCCGAGTCGTCCACGCAGCTCGTTTCGGCCAAGGAAGCCGCTGAAGACACCGCGCGATCGCGCGGTGAGTTTCTCGCCAACATGAGTCACGAAATCCGAACGCCGCTGCACGGCGTGCTCGGGATGACTGAAGCGCTGCTGGCGTCACCACACACGGAGGCCGATCGCCGCTCCCTCTCGGTGATCAACCGGTCTGCCTCGTCGCTGCTCGGCATCCTCAACGACATCCTCGACTACTCCAAGCTCGAGGCCGGGCGCGTAGACCTCGTCAACGCGCCTTTCGATCCGCGCGCGCTCGTCGACGACGTCACCGACCTTTTTGCGGTGCGCGCCGAGGAGAAGATGCTCGACCTGGCGGTCCGCGAGACGACGCGCGCGGAACACTGGCCCGTTGGAGACGCCGCTCGCCTGCGCCAGGTACTCCTCAACCTCGTCGGCAATGCCGTGAAGTTTACGGAAAAGGGCAGTGTGCAGGTTGAGCTGTCCACGGTGGCCATCGGCCGGAAGACCGTGGTCCTTCGTGTCGCCGTGCGTGACACTGGAATCGGCATCGCTCAGGATGTGCAGGCCCGCGTCTTCGAACAGTTCTCGCAGGCCGATACGACGACCGCCCGCCGCTTTGGCGGCACCGGTCTCGGTCTCACGATCTCGCGGCAGCTGATCCTGCTGATGGGCGGATCAATCTCGGTGTCGAGCGTGCCCGGCGAAGGATCGGAGTTCGTCGTGAACGTGCAGCTGCCCGCCGCGCCAGTGGCCGCGGACGGCCAGCTCGTTCTGCCCTTCGCGGCCGGTGAGCGCGTGCTCATCTGCACGCCGCTCACAGCGACCCGACTCGCGCTTTCAGAACTCTGTGCCCGCGAGCGACTTAGTGTCGAAACCTGTGCAACGCCCGCTGAGGCCGAGCGCATCCTGGCACGCGGTGATCGGTACGTGATGATGTTCTGCGATGCCCCGGCCACGCTCGACACCGCGCACCCGCTGAGCCGGCAGCGGGCGCCGCTGATCATGCTGACGACCGTGCACCATCCGCTCAACAACTCCACTCTGTCGTCGCTCGGCGCCGTCGGGCAGCTCCGCCGTCCGGTGCGTCAGGATCACTTCTCGGCAATCATCGCGGACGTTGCGGCCGGAAAGTTGAAGGTACCGGTGGCAGAGGCCCCACCTCCGAAGACGGTTGCGCCGGCGCCGCCAAAGCCGGCGGCCAAGGCAGCGCCGGCTCCAAACCCGGCGCTGCCCACGGTGCTCGTGGTGGACGACGTTGATCTGAACCTGATCGTTGCGCGCGCCATGCTGGGCTCGCTTGGGGTCAACGTCCGCACCGCTGCCGGCGGCGAGGAAGCACTCGACATCCTGTCCAGGGAACGGATGGATCTCGTCCTGATGGACTGCCATATGCCCGGACTGGACGGCTACGAAGTCACACGCTGCGTTCGCGGATCCGACGGGCCCAACCGCAACTCGCCCATTGTCGCGCTCTCTGCCAGCGCATTTGCCGAAGACAAGGATCGCGCCATCACTAGCGGGATGAACGACTTCGCCACCAAGCCGATCGAGCTCGAATCGCTGCGCAACGTGCTCACCCGCTGGGCCTCACGCGAACCGGCCGCCACCGCGTGATTCGCGTCATCATTTATTACATCGTCGCCGGCGCCGTTGCGTGGCTGCTGCGCGACTTCACGCCGACCACGTGGGGCGTGCTGGGCAGCGAATTGTCGGCCCTTGGCACCGCCACGCCTGGCGGGATTCCCCTGCCGGCCGCCGCCCCGGCCGCGCCGCAGTCTGCGGCGCTCTCGGCGATCGTGGCGATGGTGACGGGATTCGTCACATCGCTCCCCGTGGCCTGGGTGTACATCATCACGCGCGACAAGAAGGGCTACCAGCAGTCGGTCGTGCAGACGCTCATCATCCTGCCGGTGGTGATCGCCGGCATCGTGGTGCTCGTGAAGAGTTCCATCGCGCTCGCCTTCTCGCTCGGCGGCATTGTGGCAGCGGTCCGCTTTCGCACCACGCTCGACGACACCAAGGACGCAGCGAACATTTTTGTGGCCACCGGAGTGGGGATGGCCGCCGCCGTCGCGCCGCCGGTCGCCTGGGTGCTCTCGGTGGGCTATAACGCGCTCGCGGTGTGGCTTTGGCAGAGTGACTTCGGCCGCATGCCCGCCGCGCTCGAGGGCAAACGCGCGGAAAAGTCGATGGAACGCGCGCTCGCCATTTCGAACCGCACAGGGATGTTTGTCGCCAAGCTCGACGAGGAAGTGCTGGACCAGCTCGCACCGGATCAGCTCGAGGCAGTGGCCGAACGTGCCTGGCGGCGGCGAAAACGCTCCGCCACGGAGCTTGGAGATGATGCGCGCCCGCTCGCTGACTACTTGCTGCGCGTCCGCTGCACCGAAGTCGATGCCGCGCGGGCGGGTTGCGAGGCACAGTTTGGCGGACTCTTCGCCCGCTGGAAGTACCTCGGCAAGACCAAGGAACCCGACGGCGGCCGGACCATCGAATACAGCGTCGCCCCGCTCGAATCCGTGACACCCGGTGTCATCAAGGAAATCCTTCGCGGCGTCCCAGGATCCGTCGTCCAGGGCGTCGAACTGCGCCAGTAGCCGCTTCCCCATCAGCTCCGGAGCCATCCGTGCGCGCCACACGTCTGATCGCCCTCGCCGCTCTTCTCGCCGCATCGGCCCCACCAATGGGTGCCCAGCGCCTCTTTCGGTCCACGGATCCCGTCGAGGTCACCTTCACGACGAACCTCAGGGCGATCATCCGTGAACGCGACTCGACCAAGCTCAACACGTACGGCGCGCAGATGACATACAAGGACTCGGCCGGCAAGGAGGTCAACGTCCCGGTGACGCTTCGCGCGCGTGGCCACTTCCGCCGTCAGCAACGGAACTGCCAGTTCCCGCCCATCCGATGGGATGCCAAGCGCGCCGACGTCAACAACACGCTGTTTCAGGGCCTCACGACGCTGAAGGTCACCACATCGTGCCGCCCCGGGCAGGAGGAATACGAGCAATACATCCTGGGCGAGTATTCCGCGTACCGGCTGTACCAGGTGGTGAGCCCGCTTCACTTCCGAACGCGGCTCGCGCGAATCACGTACAAGGACTCGGCGAAAGCGTCGCCCGACGTGACCACCTTGGCGTTCTTCATCGAGGACGACAAGGAAATGGCACGCCAGAACAAGATGCAGATCGTTGAGACGAAGGGCGCGTTGTTTGACGACGTCGAGACCACCCAGTTGATGCGCACGACGCTGTTCGAATACATGATCGGCAACACCGACATGTCGATCTCCGGGCTACACAACATCGTGCTCCTGCGCGACAGCACGACCCTGTCGTTGAACACGGTGGCGTACGACTTCGACTTCACTGGGCTCGTGAACACGCGTTACTCCTCCGTGGACCCGCGCCTCCGGGTGAAGCGCGTCACCGACCGGCTCCATCGCGGGCCATGCAAGACGGCGGCGGAATGGGCGCCCATCATCGCGCACTTTCAGGGGAAGAAAAGCGCCATCGACAGTGTCCTGGCTTCGATTCCCCAGCTGTCGCCCGCCCGCCTGAAGTCATCGCGCGAGTTCCTCGACGGATTCTGGAAGGACATGGCCAATCCGGGGATGGTGAAGCGCGAGCTGGTCGAGGAGTGCCAGAAGCTGGGGATGTAGCCCGTGCCCCATGGCCGCTGGGCCTGCGTCGGCGCTCTGCTGTTGGGCGCAGCACGTTCAGTGTCTGCACAGGCCGCGGCCCCCGCGGCTGCGCCGGTGTTGAAGATGACCGGCACCGTTGATTTCGGCTTCGTCAGCGCGACGGGCAATACGGATGTAACGACCATCAGTCTTGGCAACAAGTTGGTCGCTTCGCGTGGACGTTGGACGCTCACGCAGGTCTTTGCGCAGGTGTATGGCAAGACGGAAGGCGTTGAGAGTGCCAACCAGCTGCGGACGAATCTGCGAGCCGAGCGCACCCTCGTGAATCGCATCGGAGGGTTCGCCGCGGTGCAGTTTGAGCGGAACGCCTTCGCCGGCTTCGACCGCCGCACCGACCAATTTCTCGGGCTCCGTTGGCGCGTGATTGAAGACTCGATCGATGCGCTGACATTCGACGCCGGCGGTGTGCTCACACAACAAGAGAACACCGACGGCGCGTCGAAGAGCACGCGGTCCGCGCGCGGCGCGATGGCGTACAAGCACATCTTCAAGCCGGGCACCTTTTTCGCGCAGGGCGTCGAGTACGTCCCCGATATCGAAGGCGCCGGCGCCTACCGGCTCAACAGTGAGACCGCCGGGGTGGCACCGCTCTCCTCACGCGTCAGTATGAAGATCGGGTACGTGTTCCAATACAACAGCCGCCCGCCCACCGGGTTCGGAACCACTGACCGCGTGTTTACGTCGGGCCTTCAGGTCTCCTTCTAGGGGACGATACCCGCAGCCCTGGGGCCGGCCGGCAGGTGCTGCTTGAGGTATCGCGTCATCAGGTTGTAGAGATGCGCGCTGGTGTTGCGCCCCTCGAAGATGCCATGCGAGCGATTCGGGTACGCCATCATCTCAAAGGGCTTGTTCATCGCCACGAGCCGGTTGATTAACTGTTCCGTCCCCTGGAAGTGCACATTGTCGTCGCCCGTGCCGTGGATGAGCAGCAGGTTTCCCTTCAATCCATCGGCGTAGTTGATCGCTGACGCGTCGTGGTATGCCGCGCTGTCGGTCTGCGGAAGGCCGACGTAGCGCTCCTGGTAGATCGTGTCATAGTTGTGCACGTCGGCCACCGGCGCAACCGACATCCCCATCGAGTACGTGTCGCTCGCGCGGAACATCAGCAGCAGCGTGGATGAGCCGCCACCGCTCCATCCCCACACGCCCATCCGCGTCGAGTCCACGTACGAAAGTCGACCGATGAGTTTGGCGGCCGCGCTCTGTTCGCGCACCCGCAGCCCGCCGATCTGGTTGAGCACGGCCTTGCGCCACGCTCGCCCCTTGGGAGACGGCGTGCCGCGCTGATCCACGCTTGCGACGATGTAGCCCTGCTGCGTGAGCATCGTGTGCCAGAGATACCGCGAGCCACCGTACGAGTCGCGCACCGTCTGGTCCCACGGCTCACCGTAGACATAGAAGAGGACCGGGTACTTCTTGGCCGGGTCGAAGTCCCAGGGCTTCATGATGAAGGCGTCGAGTTTCTGCCCCACGCCAATATCGAGCTGCAGGAACTCCGTCTGCGCTTGCTTGAGCTGGCCGAGCTTGGCACGCAGCGAGTCGTTGGCCACCAGTGTACGCGCGACCGAGTGACCCGGGAGCCGCACGAGTTGCGTGACCGGCGGCATTCCCCACGAGCTGTAGTTGTGAATCGCCCACGCCCCACCCGGCGCCACATCGTAGCTGTGATTGCCGCGCGCCGACGCCGGCGTGAGCCGCTCCGGCGCGCCCGATCCGTCGAGCCGGGTCCGCCAGAGGAACATTTGCGTGCCGTTCTCCGGCGACGCGTCGTAATAGAGCCAACCCGCCTTCATGTCGATCCGCACAATCTTCATGACATCGTAGTTGCCCTTCGTCACGAGTTCCATCTTCCCCGCGCGATCCACGAGCCAGGCATGCCGCCAGCCGTCGCGTTCCGTCACCCAGATGAACCTGGCCTGGTCCGGAGTCCAGTGCAGCGAGGGGCCAGGGCCCCAGCCGGCGTGGTCGTCGTAGATGTCGATCCAGGCGCTATCCCGGTCCACGAGCACCTCGCGCGGCCTGCCCGTCGTGGCGTTCGCGAACCACAGCGTATTCACATTCTGGCGCCGGTTCAATTGCTGAATGGCCAGATCCGTGTTGTTTGCCGCCCAGTCCATGCGCGCCAGGTAGTTGTTGCGTGGGTCGCCGGGAATCGCCATCCACTTCGTGGCCCCGCCGGCCACGCTCACGACGCCGATCCGCGCCGCGGAGTTCGTAGTGCCCGCTTTCGGGTACTGCACCGGCGTCACGAATGAGTACAGCGAATCGGTGTTGTTGATCAGCAGGAAGTCGCGCACGCCCTTCGCGTCGAGCTGCCAGTAGGCGATGCGCGTGCCGTCAGGGCTCCAGCGGAAGCCGTCGCGCATGCCGAGCTCTTCTTCATAGACCCAATCGAAGGTCCCGTTGATCGTGGTGCGCGAACCGTCGCGCGTGAGCGCCGTGATGGCGCCACCCGCCGTCGGCTCGATGTAGATGTTATTCTCGCGCACGTAGGCCACCCGCTTTCCGTCCGGCGAGAACTTGGCAAACTGCATCGTCGAGGGCTTGGCCTTCGCGGCCGGGCCGCCCAGCTGGCGGAGACTCTTCGTCGCGAGGTTGAGCACCCAGAAATCGCCGCGGGTGTTCTCGCGCCACACGCGCGCGCTGTTCGTGAAGATCAGCAACTGCTTCTGGTCGGCGCTCCAGAAATAGTCTTCGAGGTTGAGGGGTTCCTTCGCGCCGGTAGGGGTCAGCATCGCGGCTGTGACAATCGGTGATTTGACGCCGGTGCTTGCGGCCACGCGCACCAACTCGGCGCCGCTGTTATCCGCCGCCGGTTCCACAGCTGTGTACGTGCTGTCATCGAGCCAGCGCACCGGGCCAAAGAATTGGCCGCGGAAGTCCCTCGTGTTGAAGATCCGCTCTACGGTAAGGAGCGCGGGGTCGGGACGCGCAGCTGGTTGGCCCTGCTGCGCGAGGACCGGAGATGGGGCGAAACCAATGGTCAGCGCAACAGCGCCGAGCAGGATCGTACGGGCGACGGGCATCGAAGAGGTCCTGAAGCGAGGTCGTCTTTAGTGTAGCGCGCCTCCAGCTTCTGTTGCACGGGTCAGACCGACAAACGCAAACCGCCCCTGCCGGTGGAGCCAGGCAGGGGCGGTCGCGTCAAACCGAGCTGCGCTGCGTTAGCAGGTGGGCTCGCCTTCGTTCGTCGCCGTACCACCGACTGCGATCTTGCAGGTCTTCGTGGTCGACGTGTGAGCAGCCGTGGCGTCCCAACCCGTGTTGGACACCGTGCCCATCGTGACCGTCACGCCTGACGACGACTTGTAGGTCGTACCGAGGGCGGTGGTCGACGTGCCGTAGTTGCTGCTGTTGTCCGAGAAATACGCTTCCTGCGCGGTGATGAGGTTGCGCAGATCGGACTTCATCGATGCGATGTAGGCCTTCTCCTTCGTGTTCGCGAACTTCGGGATCGCAATCGCGGCAAGAATGCCGATGATGACGACGACGATCAGGAGCTCGATCAGGGTGAAACCCTTCTTGGCGGTACGCATGGCGAGAGACCTTGGAATAGGAAGAAAGCTGTTGGGGTGCGCCGAGCGTCCTTCGATGACGGCGTCCCGCTCCCTGCTCCTAGTGCAATTGGCGGGCTCGCCGGCGCCACAGCGCTAACCACTGTGATACCATGGAGTTGGCTCGCAGTTCAGCCGGCACGCCGGGGCGCACCGGGGCGCAGAACGGAAGCTTTGCCGCATTGTGCGGTATGGCCCCGATTCTCGAGATCCCGCCAATTTGTCCGGCAAGCCGATTCTGTTCACTATCCCTTCATGGCACAGTTGATCCGAAAAGCGCGCGAGAGCGATTTCCAGGCGATTACCGCCATCTACGCCCATCATGTGTTGCATGGCACGGCGTCGTTCGAACTTGATCCACCGGACGAGGCCGAAATGCGCGCTCGTGCGGAGCACGTACGACGCGAGGCGATGCCGTACTTCGTTGCCGAATTCGCCGGCGAGGTCGTTGGCTATGCCTATGCGACCGTCTACCGCTCGCGACGCGCGTACCGGTTCACGGCTGAGGATTCGTTGTACGTGCGCCAGGACATGGCCGGGCGCGGCATCGGCCGCGCGCTGCTCGATGCGCTCATCGCCGAATGCGAGCGAATGGGTTGCAGACAGATGATCGCACAGATCGGCGACAGCGCCAACGCGGCTTCCATCCGGCTCCACGAGCGCGCGGGGTTTGCGCCGGCTGGTACGCTGACGTCTGTGGGGTTCAAGTTCGGCCGCTGGCTGGACACGGTGCGCATGCAGCGTGCGCTTGGCGAGGGAGATGCTACCCTGCCCTCAGACTAACCGGAAGCGCGCTTCGGCGGCCCGGCGGCCGTTCACGTGAATCGCCAGCCTGTGCGCACCTCGATGCAAGGTGCGCGTGGTCATACCGGCTCGCAGAATATGTCGTTTCGCAATCGCAACCGGCGTACCAGGCGCCAGCGATGTGCGCTTCAGCTTGAAGACCTTCTTGCCCGAAGGCTTGCCGTCTCGTCCCGCAAAGGTGATCTCGTAGTCGACGATCACTTCGCAGCGCCGCGGCGCGGCAAGCACGAACGAAAACGCGAGCGCGGCGTTCATCTTCACGCTTCGCGGTATCACAACGCGCGCGATCCGGACCGGTGCCGAGGCCGAGACGCCCACCATCTTGAGCGCGTGCGGGTTGCCGGCCTTGATCAGCGTACGCAGGGCGTGGCTGGTGATGAACTCCATCTCGTCGGGGCGTTGGCGTTTCGTGCCGCGCCACCGCTCCAAGGTCTCCAGCACCAGATTCGGGTGCGTTCGCGCGATGTCGTTGAGGTGATTTGCCACGGATCGCGTCACATAACGCGTCGGGTCGGCAAAGAGTGTGTCGAGCAACGGAATGGGTGTTTCCACCGCGAGTCCAATCTTGCGCGACCACGGAAGCCGCGGCCGCGTCCCCTCACTGCAGAGCCGACGGACGTGATAGTTCTGGTCGCGCGTCCAGCGGCGTAACGCGCGCATGGTCTCTGCGGGAAAGGCGTTCAGGAACGAGCGAATGGCATCCTCAGCCGAGAACCGCTGCGTGATATCGTGCAGGGCATTCAGCGAGAGGGTCAGGTGTTCGCGCGTGCAGCCGCGCGTGGCAACAAACTCGCCGTACGGGGCGTAGATGAAGTCGCCGAAGTCGTCGTCCGTCAGCGCAGGGTCGCAGGGAGGCGGGAGCGCGTCACGTATCACTGCGACGGCGGCCGCATAGTCCGGCGGGAGGTCCCGCGCGAGCAGCTGTGCCAGCCACGAAATCCGGGCTTTCAGTTCGAGACGCGGAAACTCCGTCAGCGCGTCGCGCACAAAGGCGGCTTTGTCGAAGCGCCGATGCACGCCAGCAATTTCATCGGCCAATCGCTGAACCTTGGCCGGGCTGAAGAGGTGGTCCTTGAGGAGGAACTTCTTGGCCACAGTGCGCTCAATCGTTGGCTGTGCGCGGAAGATGCCCCCGAATGCACAAGCGGGCCAACCCGTTGGGGTCGGCCCGCTCACAGTTGCCCCTCCTGGGATCGAACCAGGACTCTCCTGATCCAGAGTCAGGCGTGTTGCCAGTTACACCAAGGGGCAAAAAAACCGGCCATCACACAGCGCGGCCGGACCCCAACAAACTACCGGCCCGAGAGACCCCAATCAAGCGCCCCTGGCCCCGGGAACGCGCTCTGCCGACTCCCGGGTCATCACCCGCTGAGCCCATTGCGCCCCATTCTATCTTTCGAATCATGACAACCGATCCGCGCTACCCCATAGGCAAGTTCGCCAAGCCCGAGGCATACACCGACGCCTCCCGCGCAGCGGCGATCCAACACCTCGCTGACCTCCCAAAAAAGCTCCGCGCCGCCGTTGCCGGACTGAGCGAAGCCCAGCTCGACACGCCGTACCGCGAAGGCGGTTGGACGGTGCGCCAGGTGGTCCACCACCTCGCGGATTCGCACTCCAACGCTTTCATCCGGTTCCGTTTCATGGTGGCCGAGGACAAGCCCACGGTGAAGCCGTACGCCGAAGCGGTGTGGGCCGAATTCGAGGACGCCAGGTCCGGCCCGATCGAACCGTCATTGAGCATGCTCGACGGCCTGCACGCCCGGTTGGCCGCATTCCTCAGGGCGCGCCCCACGTCCGATTACTCACGTGCCTTCGTGCACCCGGAGTACGGCGAGCGCACGATGGACTGGAACCTGGAGTTGTACGCATGGCACAGCAGGCATCACACAGCGCACATACTGAACGCGCCGCGATAACTACAGCTGCAGTACACAGTAGGTCGTAGACCGTAGGTCGAGTGCGGCAGAGCACGGATCTCTGCCGCACTCCGTCTACCGTCTACTGTCTACCGTGTACTCGCAGTTGCCGTGGCGGTTAACGAGGAAGGCCGCCCGAGCATTTGCTCGAAGCGGCCTCAGATTGGTGCCACGCTCACCGGCATTGGAACTCTACGTCCTACCGCTCGGTGGCGGGCAATTCTCTCTTACTTAGACGCGCCGGAGCGCGAAAAGTTTCAGTGGAGCTGAGGGGGCTCGAACCCCTGACCTCTGCAATGCGAATGCAGCGCTCTCCCAGCTGAGCTACAGCCCCGCGAATACACCCGCATACGGTTCCGCGCGCACCTGGTCTTGCCGCTGGCCGGTCGCATTCCGGTCCCTGTAACACCAAGCCCCGCCAATAAAGCTCGGGCGGGGCCGACGCTACCAGCAATAATCTAGCCTGTGCAGAGGGAGAGTCAAGTGCGACTGCACTACAAGTGCGAGTAGACAGTACACCGTAAGCCCTAGACCGAATGCGGCACAAATGCCTCCTGTGCCGCACTCGGTCTACGACGTACTGTCTACCGTCCACTGCAGTTCTCGTAACATTCCATCCGTGCCCAGCATCCTCCCTTCCGCGGCCCTCGTTCGGTTAGCTGCCAACCGCATCCGCCCGCACGTTCTCCGCACTCCTCTCGTGCGAAGCGACGCGCTGAGCGCGTTCCTCGGCGGCGACGTCTGGCTCAAGTGCGAGTGTGACCAGCACACCGGGTCGTTCAAGTTGCGCGGCGCGATGAATGTGCTGCTGCAGCTCGACGCTGCGGCCCGCGCCCGCGGCGTCGTGGCTTCGAGCGCCGGCAACCACGGGGCCGGAATCGCCGCAGCCGCTCATGCGTTGGGCATCGCCTGCACCGTGTACGTGCCCAGCGTCGCACCGGCCGCGAAGCAGGATCGTATCCGCGCAATGGGGGCCGCCGTCGACAACACCGCGCCCCACTACGATGCCGCCGAGGTACTCGCGCGGGCGCACGCGGCGCGCACCGGCGCCACGTTCGTCAATCCCTGCACCGGCATTGAACTCCTCGCCGGGCAAGGCACGGTGGCCCTGGAAATCGTCGGGGAGCTTCCCGCTGTGCGCACGATCATCACGAACGTGGGCGGCGGCGGCCTTTGCGGCGGAATGGGCGGCTACCTCAACGACGCTGCCCCTCAGGTGACCCTCATTGGCGCGCAGAGCGCGCACACCGACATCATGGCCCGCGCCATCGCCAGCAATGCGCCGGCCGACGATGCACACCTGCCCACCATCTGCGACGGCCTTGCCGGCCTCGTCGACGAGGAGATGCTCGCGCAGGGGCGTGAATCCCTGAAGCGCGTGGCAGTCTCAGGGGAGGCCGCAGTCCGCAGCACGATTGCCTACCTCTGGGTCGAGGAAGGCATCAAGGTCGAGGGAGCCGGCGCTGCGGGCGTCGCAGCGCTCCTTACCGGGACGGCAGGGGAGATCGACTTCCCGTGCGCCGTGGTGCTGAGCGGGGGGAACATCGACCCCGCCGTGCATGCCGAAATCCTGAAAGGGAACAGCGAGTAGACAGTAGGCAGTACACGGTAGACCGAATGCGCCACAAATGGCTTTTCTGCCGCACTCAGTCTACGACCTACGGTCTACTGTGCACTCGCTGTTGTAGTTTTCCATCGTGTCGCTCTCTCTGACCTTTCTCGGAACCAGCGCCTCTCGCCCCACTGTGGAACGCGGGGTGAGCGCGCTCGCGCTCGTTCGCGAGGGTGAGACGATGCTGGTCGACTGTGGCGAGGGCACGCAGCGGCAGATGATGCGCTACGGCGTGTCGTTCAACTTCGGCGACCTCTTCTTCACCCACTACCACACCGACCACTTCCTCGGCGTGCTCGGCCTGCTCCGCACCTGTACGCTGCAGGAGCGCACCGAGCCGCTCCGCCTCTGGGGACCCAAGGGGTTGGTGCAAATGCTCAAGAAGTGCGACGGTCTTGGCGTGGAGCGCCTCACCTTCCCGCTCGAAGTGCAAGAGGTCACGCCTGGCGAGGCCATCAAGCGGAAGGATTACGACATCCTGCCCTTCCCTGTCGAGCACCGCGCGCAGGCGGCCGTCGGTTACGCACTCATCGAGCACGAAAGGCTGGGGCGTTTCGACCCGGACCACGCGCGCGCAATCGGGATTCCCGAGGGTCCGCTTTGGGGGCGCATCCACAAGGGCGAAGCCGTCACGCTCGACGACGGTCGCGTGGTGCAGCCGGCGGAACTGGTTGGCCCCACGCGCAGCGGACGTCGGGTGGTCATCACGGGCGACACCCGCCCGTGTGCGGCGACTGTCGCCGCGTCAGCGGGCGCCGATCTGATCGTCCACGAGGCCACCTTTGCCGACGAGGACGCCCAGCGCGCACTGGAGACCGGGCATTCGACGGCACGTGAAGCCGCCGATGTGGCCACGCAGGCTGGCGCGCGGCGCCTGGTCCTTACGCACTTCTCGGCGCGCTACTCGCGCGATCCGTCTGAACTCGAGCGCCAGGCTCGCGAGCGCTTCGCCGCCACTTCCTGCGCGCGCGATGGCCAGGAAGTGGACGTGCCGTTCGCCGGCACAGAATCAGGCCAGTCGTAGCTGGGCTCGCCGAGGGTTGGGGTCCAGTAGAGCGGCACGATATCACGCTCAGCGCCTGTGACCCGCTCGCTGCGAAACGCCAGCAGTCCATGCGAGACCTGCGCCACACGAATATCCAGCTTGGCGAGTTCACGCTCGTAGCCGTCCACTTCGGCGGCCAACCGCTGCGCATCGGCCATCAGCTGGGCGGCCTCGACACTCGGTGCGGTGACGGTGGAGCCACTCGCCGCATACTCAAAGGCCTCGACGGCCTGCTCCCAACGTCGAAATGCGCCGACCAGATCGTCGGCAATGCGCCGTACGAGCGGAAGGGCGCCTCGCGCCTGTTCGGGCGTCCAGGTACGACCGCCGACCCAGGGAGTCTCGTTGGTCACTTCGGGTGCCGATTGCGCTCAGTGTCGCGCTCTTCAAGGCGCCGTCGGCGGCGCTCGAGTGCGCCGGCGTTCCGCCGACGGTCCTCATCTGTTTCGAGGATGAGCGGCGGCACCGAATCGGGGCGCCCTTCGGCATCAATGGCCACGAACGTGGTGTACGCCGAGTTGGTGTGCTCGCGCTTCCCGGTGAGGATGTTCTCGGCCTCCACGCGGACACCGATCTCTATTGACGTGCTGCCCACGTAGTTCACGCTGGCCTTCATGATGACCAGCTCGCCGATCATCACCGGCTTGCGAAAATCCATCCGGTCAATCGATGCCGTGACGCAGGGCTTCTGGGCGTGGCGCATGGCGCAGACGGCCGCCGTCTTGTCGAGCATCGCGAGGAGCGCGCCGCCAAAGACGTGGCCGCGCACGTTCTCGTCCTGCGGCATCATCAGTGCTGATGACTCGTAGCGCGAGGCGCTCACGGGTCGGCCTGGGAGTGGTGTGCTCATATCGTGCAAGATGTACCGCCGAGCCGCTCCGGGCGAGCGCCACCTGCCGCGCGCCGTCGTAGTTGCCGGCTTCGTCGAAGGCGCGCCGGAGTGCTGCCCGGTCATTGGCACTGACGGTGGAATCCAGCCAGATCACCCGTTCGATGGCGCTGGTCACGTGCATGGCCGGTCGCGGCTCCGCTGGCGGCATGCGCAGCGCAACGTTCCACCCCTGCCCGCTCGCGTGCAGGGTGGCAGTCAGCGTGTCGGACCCGAACGCCCAGCGCGCTGGCTGTGCGGAATCCTCTGGCGCAATCGGCAGCTCAGCCGCCACGGCCGACCACCAGGCGGGTGCCGCCATCCGACGGGCCGGCAGTTCCACTGGCTCCATGTCGGGATTCACCCCGCGCGCCGGCACGGCAAATCGGAGTGTGGGGGCATGGCCTTCGGGGGCAACGCCGAAACTCGTCGGGTCGAAACTGAAATCTGCGAGTGCGGCGCGGACCCTGGGCGCGCCGGGCCCGCCGATCGAAAGGAGCGAGTCCCGCGACGCCAGCCAATCGCGCCGCGCGCCGGCAATCGCTGTGTCTGCCGCGCGACCAAAGAGCGCACTGACATCCACTGCGTTGCCCGTGCGAATATCGATGACGCCACGCCGGTACTGGTGTCTGTGATCGGCCGATTTTTCGTCGCGTGTGTCCACGTCTGTATGGTGTTCATACGAGAGGTAGAGTCCCGCGATGCCGAGGATCTCCAGGTCGGAGGTGGCGCGCATGGATGCGTTGTCGTTCTCCGGCTCGTCCGGCTCGAGCGGCGCTTCATCGGGGTGCGCCTCGGCGTACTCCAGTGCGAGGCGTGCCACTACCGTATCGCGGTTGAGTTCGATGGAGTCCCCGCGCACCAGATCGCGCGCAAAGAGTCGGTGCCCCACAAAGACGGCGTCGTAGTACGAGCGGTCGTCATCGGCCACATAGATCTCCTTGAAGCGGCCGTCCACCCGCGCAACGAGCATCGGTACGCCACGGGTGCGCACGGTGCCGTCCACCGCGCGAACCCAGAACGTCGAGTCGGCCGTGACAATGAGCAGTTCGCGGTCGGCTGGCGGTTCCGGCCGCTCGCAGGCCGCCACGATCAGTGACGCGACGCCGAGCGCCGCGGCCGTGCTAGCGCGCCGCGCGAGCGACCGCATCGAC
>Ga0207952_1000972_pt1 | contig 15310 bp, 9 predicted proteins | sample SubbioR12Aug_8Ca_FD_184831 | JGI IMG/M metagenome (GOLD analysis project Ga0207952, IMG submission 184831) | Serpentinite rock and fluid subsurface biosphere microbial communities from McLaughlin Reserve, California, USA - CR12Aug_8Ca (SPAdes) | ecosystem: Environmental > Terrestrial > Deep...
ATACCTGGCCCGCCTGCGCTGGCTGCTGCTGGCCGTCCTGGCGCCGCTGGCCGCGCCAGTGCACGCCGAGGCGCCGGTCGACAAGACCGAGAGCCCCTACTTCTTCGTCGAGGGCGCCGAGCCCGGTGTCGACGCGCTGCCGCTGAAGTCCACCCACGTCACGGTGCAGATCAGCGGCGTGATTGCCGAGGTGCGGGTGCGCCAGCGCCGCGTCGATCCTCGCCAGTGTGCGATCGCGCCCCAGCAGGGCGAGCACGTCGAACATTCCCGGCGTGGCCGCGACGCCGGTGACCGCCACGCGGAGCGGCTGCATCACCTTGCCGGCCCCCACCCCTTCGGTTTCGGCCAGGGTGCGAAGCGCGGTCTCCATTGCTGCGGGTTCCCACTCGGCGAGCGCACTCAGCGCCGCGCGCGCTCCGGCCAGGATGCGGCGTGTGGCCGCTGCATCCTTCCATTGTTTGGCCACAGCGTCGGCGTCGAACGTGACGGTTGTGCCAAAGTAGGGCGCGGCCTGACGTACCAGTTCGTCAGTCGTGCGCGCGCGGACGCGCAGCAGGTCCACGAGGCGCGAAAGCCACGGCGAATCCGCGCCGAGCTGCGCCGAGGTGGCATGGCCGGCAGCGGCCATCGCGGGAATCAGGAGCGCAACGAGGGCGTCGAGCGGCATGCGCACGATGTGCTGCCCGTTCATCCATTCCAGCTTTTGCGGGTCAAAGACCGAGGCCTTGGCCAAGAACCCCGTTTCGCTGAAATGTGCGACCATCTCGTCGCGCGTCATCACTTCGAGGTCGCCGCCGGGACTCCAGCCGAGCAGCGCGAGGAAATTGCACATTGCCCCGGGAAGGATTCCCTGATGCTGGTAGTCTCCGACTGCGGTCGCGCCATGACGCTTAGAGAGTTTCTTCCCGTCGGTGCCGTGGATCATGGGGAAGTGGGCAAAGACCGGCAGCGCGGCGCCCAGGGCCTGATAGAGGAGGATCTGCTTTGGGGTGTTCGAGATGTGGTCATCGCCGCGCATCACGTGCGTGATTCGCATGGCGATGTCATCAGAGACGACGGCAAGATTGTAGATCGGAGTGCCATCGGAGCGGAGGATCACCAGATCGTCGAGGTCGCGGTTCGGGAAGGTGATGTCCCCATGCACCATGTCGCTCCACGAGGTGCTGCCGTCAGGCACGCGAAACCGGATCGTGAACGGTATCCCCGCGGCCAGGCGTTGCTCCACGTCAGCCGGGGCAAGGCGATCGCAGCGCCGGTCATACCGGAAGGTCTCCTTGCGCGCCTCCGCGTCGGCACGCCGCGCATCCAGCTCGGCGACGGTGCAGAAGCAGCGATAGGCCGCGCCCGAGGCGAGCAGGCGGCGGGCATCCTGCTGGTGTCGTTCGACGTTCGCGCCCTGATATACGACGTCTTCGTCCCAGCCCAGGCCAAGCCAGGTCAGTCCGTCGAAGATGGCGCGCGTGGATTCATCGGTGCTGCGCGCCTTGTCCGTGTCCTCGATGCGCAGCAGGAACTGGCCGCCGTGCTTGCGGGCATACAGCCAGTTGAAGAGGGCCGTCCGGGCGCCCCCAACGTGCAGATACCCCGTCGGAGACGGCGCGAACCGGACTCGAATGGTCACTTCAGACTCTCTCTCTCCGCTTTCCGCTTTCAGCCCAATGAACGGAGACGGAGGGATTCGAACCCTCGATACAGGTATAAGCCCGTATAACGGTTTAGCAAACCGCCGCCTTCAGCCTCTCGGCCACGTCTCCAACTACGATTTCCGCACACTATGGGCGGGCTGCAGAATCTAGGCGCCGTGACGAGGCCGAACAACCGGGCGGGGCGCCACCCCGACCCCACCCGTCGGCAATTGGGGCAACGGAGGGCACAGGACTCGAACCTGTAAGCGGCTTTCACCGCGGCGGTTTTCAAGACCGCTGCCTTACCAATTAGGACTAGCCCTCCTGACCGGTGGAATCTCGCGGAACGCAATCTGGCGCACAACGCCGCCAGGCCCACCGCTGTCCGATAGCGCCTCTGACGTTCTGCCCCTACGTTTACCCCGTGATCGCCGCTCCCAGCCGTCCCCTCTTTGAGAGTTGCCAGCACGGATGACTGATACGCCAGACAGCGCCAAGCCCGCCCTCGACATGCTCCGCAGTGTCGGCGGCGACGACATGGTGGCCATGCTGATGCGCACCTTCGTGCAGTTCGCCGAGGAGCGCGTCGCGAAACTGACCGAAGAAGCCGGCGCCGAGCGGTGGAGCGAAGTGGGCAGCATCGCCCACGCGATCAAGTCGAGCGCTCGGCAACTGGGGGCCATCGCATTGGCGGATGCCTGCGCAGACACCGAAACGGCCGCACGCGCCGACGACCCCGCAGGCGCTGCCCGCGGGGTCGTCAGAATCCAGCACGAGTTCGAGAACGCGCGCCCCTGGATGGACGCGCTCGCGAACGGCCCGGCCTAGGGCACCTTCTTCGCCGCGGGCGGGGCCGTGATCGGCACCTGCTTCCGCAGCGCAGAATCGCCCTGCAACAGCGGGCCTGTGGTATCGGGCATCGGAATCTGCCCGTCCAACCGAGCCGATTTGGCCACGCCGTAGGCCCGCACTGCGGTCGCGTTCGCATCGGCCGCCTTGCCCTGCATGCGCTGCGCGTCCGAGAGCAGGTAGCCGAGGTGCACGTAGAGGAAGGGGATGCCGACGGACGGCCGGTCTTCCCAATCGCCACGCCTCGCCAGCGACTCCGGAGCCTTGAACTCCTTCCAGAGTGACTCGGTGCGCGAAAGGTTCATGAAACCGTCGCCCGGCACATCGACAATGCCGCCGCCGACCTTCACCGAGTCGGTCATCACGCGGCGGGTCAGTCCCTCGGTGACGAGGTACGAACCAAGCCCGAGATTCTCGAACGCATAGCTCGCCGAGGTGCGGCTGAAGAAGATCGGACGGCGTCCTTCCTGAATCATCCTGAGCACGAGTACGTCCGCCTTCTGCAGGTACTGCCGCGGCACGATTGCCTTGATCTTTCCCGCCTCGAAGAGCTGGGCCTGCTGCAGCTCGTAGCCCAGCGGAATGGCGTCCATCTCGTCGAGCGTCATGTCGAGGACCTTGCCTTCCGGCTTGGTCCATTTCTGTCCGCGGAACGCGGCCGGCCCCTTGGCCTCGTCGTAGTCGTCGATCTGCCGCCGCAACATCTGGCGCGCGTACCACTCCGTGTTCATCAGTGAAGTGTTCGCCACCAGCACGTCGCGCCGCACGCCCAGCACTTCCTGCGCATACCAGAGCGGGAAGGTGTCATTGTCACCGACGGTGACGAGCACTCCATACGGCTCCACCGAGTTCAGGAGGTCCACGGCAAAGTCCGCCGTGTCCGTCTCGCCACGCCGTGAGGCGTTATCCCAGTTGGCAAAGAGCGGAACGAACGCAATCGCCAGCACCGGCGACGCGAGAGCCCAGCTGCGCCTGGTGGGGAGTTCGACCACGTCATTGCCGAGCTTCTTCGGCTCGGATCCCAGCAGCGCCGCGATCGACTCCCAGACGTACGTGAGGCCGAGCGCTGCCCACACGCTCCAGGCCGAGAAACTCCAGAGGTAGAAGTAGTCCCGGTCTCGCACCTCACGCATCACGGTGTTGCCGAGCTCCGGCGCCTGCGAGTCACCGTACTTGAAGTTCAGGTAATAGATGAGGACGAACGTGAGCGTGAACATGAACGGGCCGAAGAACGCGAAGCTTCTGCGGTCTCGTTTGTAATGGACCCAGCCGCCCAACAGGCCGAGCACCAGGAACACCGCTGCCAGCGCGCCCTGAAGCCCCTGTTTCTCCAGGTGCACGTCGCGGATGTACTGCCACTTGAAATAGAGCCACCACATTCCGAGCTGGGCCGGAAGCGCCTCGGCAACCGAGCAGGGGTAGGCCTCTTGCGGGCAGGCCTGACGCTCGCCGACCCCCGGCTTGCCGTACTGCTCGCGGTTGAAGTTGTACATGAAGGCGTCGTACGTGCGCTTCGAGAAGGTGCAGTCGAGCGCAATCTTCTCCCGGCAGCCGGTGGGTTCGCCTTCGTTCACCGCCGGGAAGTAGGCCGCGCGGATGGGTTGCGTCAGGAACGGCGTCCCGCCCAGCACCAGCGCGCCGATGCAGAACGCGAGGAGCTTACCCCGAAGGATCGTGGCCGGGCGGCGCAGCAGCACGGCGAGCCCCACTGCGGGCGCAGGCAGGATGCCAGCCATGTGGACGCCGTAGCCCAGGCCCATGATGTAGGCGATCAGGACGAGCAACTTGTCTGCCTTGGGGCCGTCCGGATCGTCGCACCAGCGAACCGTGAGCCACGCCACGATCGCGAGCAGTGCGAGTGACACCGTGTACACCTTTTCGTTCACGACGGACTGCGACCAGACCGTGAACGAGGTCGCACCGATCAGCACGGCAAGCGCCCCGCCGGAGATGCGTTGCCAGCGCTCCGTAAACCAGCCCACAAGCACGCGCTCGGCGACCAGGAACCACATCGCGGCGGCGATGGCGCTGGAAATCGCGGCGAGGAGGTTCACGCGCATGGCCACCGACGGCGCGATTGGCAGGATGCTGAATACCCGTCCGATCAGCACAAATGTCGGATTGCCCGGCGGGTGCGGAATGCCGAGGGTATATGCCGCCGCGATGTACTCGCTCGTGTCCCACATCGCCGTTTCCGGCGCGAGGGTCAGCACGTAGAGCGCGAGTACCGAAAAGCCGGCAATCGTGGCTGCGACGTAGCTGGGGCGGTGGTCCAGGGAATCGTACGCGGAGGAAGCCATCAGTCTCAGGTCAGGTCAGAGATGAAACAACCCATCAATTTCGTTGGTGCGGCCTAATGCCGGAAGGTTCGGCGGCCAGTAAAAAGCATGGTAATGCCATGTTCGTTGGCTGCCGCGATCACTTCGGCATCCCGCATGGAGCCTCCCGGCTGCACTATCGCGCGTACCCCGGCTGCTGCGGCCTGATCCACGCCGTCACGGAAGGGGAAGAAGGCGTCCGACCCTAACGCGCAACCCGTGGTGTCGTGTCCGGCGCTGCGAGCCTTGTGCACGGCGACAAACGATGCGTCCACCCGCGACATCTGTCCCGCGCCAATACCGATGGTCGCGCCGTCGCGCGCCAACACGATGGCATTGGACTTGACCCCTGCCACGGCACGCCAGGCAAAGGCCAGGTCGCGCCGCTCCTGTGGGGAGGGCTGTCGATTGGTCACGCAGGTCCAGGTCGTGTCATCGCCGTGCGGGGCGGGGCGATCCTGGACGAGGATCCCGCCGCGAACGCGCTTGACGTCGGGCAACGTGCCCGGGCCGGGCTTGCCGACCAACACGCGCAGGTTCTTCTTGGCGCCGAGGAGTTGGACGGCGCCGTCGCTGAACGCCGGGGCCACGATGCACTCGACAAAAAGTGCGGACACCATTTCGGCCGCCGCATCGTCCACCGGGACATTGAAGGCAATCACGGAGCCGAATGCGCTCACGGGGTCGCAGGCGAGCGCCTTGCGGTAAGCGTCCGCGGCATCGCTGCCGACGGCGAGTCCGCACGGAGTGGTGTGCTTCACGATGGCGCAGGTGGTCTGGCCAGCGAATGGATCGAGGGCCAGGAGCGCCCCTTCGAGGTCGAGCAGGTTGTTGAAGGAGAGTTCCTTGCCGCCCTTCTGGACCAGGCCGGCGAGCCCGGCGCCCGGTGCTTCGACGTAGAACGCGGCCTGCTGATCGGGGTTTTCACCGTAGCGGAGGGGCTGTTGCAGTTCGTACGCAAGCGCCAGACGCTGCGGGAACTTGTCCTCCCGCTGCTGAGCGAACCATGCAGCGATCGCCGCGTCGTATGCGGCCGTGTGGGCATACACCTTGGCCGCGAGTTCCCGACGCAGTTCGGCGCCCGCGGCGGGGCCCTTGGCGAGGGCCTCGAGTACGCGCGCGTAATCGGCCGGATCCACCACGACGGTGACCGCGTCGAAGTTCTTGGCTGCAGAGCGGAGCATTGACGGGCCGCCGATGTCGATCTGCTCGATGACGTCGTGCGCGGCCACGCCCGGCTTGGCCGCGGTCTCACGGAACGGATAGAGGTTGACGCACACCACGTCGATTGGCGCGATGCCGTGTTCGGCGATGGTCGCCATATGATCGGGCAGATCGCGCCGCGCGAGCAGCCCGCCGTGGACCTTGGGATGCAAGGTCTTCACGCGGCCGTCGAGCATCTCGGGGAACTGGGTCAGTTCGCTGAGATCGCGGCACGCGAGCCCGGCGTCACGCAGGGCCTTGGCCGTGCCGCCAGTGGATACGAGGCCGTATCCGAGTGACGTAAGGCCACGAGCGAAATCGGCGAGGCCGGACTTGTTGGAAACGGAGAGGAGCGCAAGCACGGAGGTAGGGCGGAGGGGAGATTAAGGCGACCTGAAACAGGGACAGGCTGGCAAACGGCGAGGATGGGCGATCTACCCAACAAGCCGAACGGTGACGGGCAGGGGCGGGTGTTCAAAGAGCGGGCAGGCAGCGGCAGTAACCACCACCGCACCTGACGTGGCAAGTCTGATGGCGCCCACCGCAATCGCGTGGACCGCGCGCGGCAGCAGAAAATGTTCTCCAATGAGCACACGATTGGCGAGAGACAGCTCGGTGTCGTCCGGTTCCACGGGAACTCGGGCCCAGGCCACGGCGGCACCACGGTCGTAGTGGTGATCCACGAAGTGCACGGTTGCGCCGGACTCGTGTTCGCCGGCGGCGAGCACCGCGCGGTGCACGCGCTTGCCGTACATCCCAGGTCCGCCGTGCGCCGGCAGCAGCGCCGGGTGCACGTTCACCATGGCGCCAGCGTATCGCACAGTCACCTGCATGGGAACCAGCCTCAGGTAGCCGGCGAGCACGACGATGTCAGTGTCGTACTGGGCGAGCACCGCGCTCAGTGCGTTCGCGTCCGCCGGATCTGTGAGCGTTGCGGTGGCGATGCCACGCGCACGAGCGCGCCCAAGCGCACCTGCATCCGGCTTGTCGCTCACCACGAGCCGCACAGCCGCCGGGCTCGGCGAGCAGTGGTCGAAGTACTCCAGCAGGGCGCCGAGATTCGATCCGCCGCCGGAGGCGAGCACCGCAACGCGCTTCATGGCGTGAGCGCAGCGTCAAACGCGGCCTGCAACGAGTCCGCCACTTCCATCTCGGCGCGTGCTCGCGCGATCTCATCGGCCGGCGTGGATTCGTTCGGTACGAGGATGCCCCGCCCGCCGAAGTGTGTGGCCGGCGCAATGTCGCGCCACCGGTCACCGATGAACGCCGAACGCGCGCCGTCAATGCCGTGCTCGCGGATCGCCGTCTCATACAGCAGCACACCGGGTTTGCGGCAGTCGCAGGGTCCGGTGAAATCGGGGTGGTGCGGGCAGGCGTATTCGGCGTCGATGTAGGCCGCGCTTTCCGCGAGGAGCTCGCCGATCCTTTTGCGCACGGCGAGGTAGTTGGCCTCGGAAAACATGCCCCGCGCAATTCCGGACTGGTTGGTGACAATGATGACCGGGCGTTGCCGATTATGGGCGGTGCGGAGTGCGCCGGCCGCTCCCGGCACCAATACGACGTCTTCCGGCCGACTGATGTAGCCGACGTCCTTGATCAACGTTCCGTCGCGATCGAGGAAGATGGCCGCCCGTGTTTCGCGGAGCACTTCGCCGTGCTCATCGGTAATCACGAGCGACACCCGGCGTGGCCGGCCGTCCGGTTGGGGGCTGTGCGCAGTCACGCCCCAACTCCCGCTGCGATGCTCGTGGCCAGCAGCTCGTCGTGAATCTCCGGCACAGAACGCAGGTCCAGCAACAGCTTTCCGTCAGCAACACGGCCAATCACGGGCACGGGCGCAGCGCGCAACCTGGGCTCGAGCGCCGTGCCGCCGTCCAGCGCGATCGCGGTCGATGGGATGCGTGCGCCGGGAAAGGCGCCACCGCCGACGGTGGCGTCGGATTCCACCACAGCGTGGGAGACGCCGATGGCAGTGAGCCGCGCCGCGAGCGCGTTGGCGCGAGTGCGGATCTCAGCTGCCGGTGCCGTGAGCATGCGCAGAATTGGAATCTCGCGCACCGCAACAGCGGCGTCCCGGTACAACTCCAGCGTGGCTTCGAGCGCAGCGAGGGTCATCTTGTCCACGCGAAACGCGCGTGCCAACGGGTTCTCGCGCATTGAGCGAATGGCGGCGCTGCTCCCGAGGACGATTCCCGCCTGCGGACCGCCAAGCAGTTTGTCGCCGCTCATCAACACAAGAGTCGCGCCATGCGCCACGGCATCGTTCGCCGTCGGTTCTCCGCGGAGCCCCCACGCGGAGAGGTCGGCCAGCAGGCCGCTGCCGAAGTCGTGGATCAACGGAATGCCGGCCTCGCTGGCCACAGGCGCCAGTGCTGCAGGCGACACGGAGGCCACAAATCCTTCCAGCACGAAGTTACTGCGGTGCACCGAAATCAGGGCGCCGGTGCGGGGCGTGATGGCAGCGCGATAGTCCGCCAAGTGCGTCCGATTCGTGGTTCCCACTTCCACCAACGTCGCGCCGCTCGCAGCCATGATCGACGGCACGCGGAAACTGCCGCCGATTTCCACCAATTCGCCGCGCGAGATCACTGCCTCGCGGCCGTTGGCCAGCGTATTCAGGGCCAGCACGAGCGCAGCCGCACAGTTGTTCACGACCATCGCGTCTTCGGCGCCGGTCAACTCGCGGAGCAGGGCATGGCAATGCTGGTACCGCGATCCGCGTGTTCCGGTCGCGAGGTCGTACTCAAGGTTGGAATACCCCGCCGCCACATCACGCACAGCAGCGAGCGCCTGCGCGGCCAGCGGGGCGCGCCCGAGGTTGGTGTGCAGCACGACGCCGGTGGCATTGATCACCGGTCTGAGGGAGCGCACCAGCGCGCGGTCCACCTCTGCCTGAATCGCCGCGTCCCAGGCCGCGTCATCTGCGGGCGCCTGGGCCGGGTTGGCACGCGCGAAATCGACCACGCGACGCACGGCGTCCGCGACGAGATCGCGCGGCGCGCGTTCGCCAAGCCTGCGCACGGCTGCCCGTTCAAGCAGCACGCCAACGGCTGGCAGCCGGCGCCGCGCGTCGTTCATCGATGCAGGCTCGGCGGGCGCTTGGTCGCGGCGCTATCGCGCGGGACTTCCTTGCGACGGACGATCAGGCGATCACTTGAACGCCGGCGTCCCGCGATGCCTTGCACATCGCTGGCAACGAGGCGCAACTGCACTTCGACAGGGATCGGTTCGGCGGTCACGACGACGAACTCAACGGGCGGAATCGGACGGCCAAGCACGGGCGGGGGTTCGCGACGCGTTGTGTCCCGCGCACTGCGGGCGTCGGCGATCTGCTTCCTGGCGATGGAATCGCTGACAAAGGCGCGCCGCGCGGAGTCGGCGGTGGCACGGCGACGTCGTCCGGCCGTCGTGGTGTCTGCGCGGGCGACGGAGTCATCCACAGCCTCTCGACGGCGAATCGCGGCCGAATCATGGGCCGCGCGGGTCAGCACGCTGGCGATCCGGATCTCGCTGGAATCGCGCGCGCGGAGCAGGCGGATGCTGGCGCCCTCGAGCGGCGCGGCCGGATGCAGACCCCGATCGAACTTGAAGGTCACCGTCATCGAATCGGTGATCGACACGTCCGTGAGCCGTGCGCCGAGCGTGTCGCGCACGATCGAGTAGAAGTCGTGTCGTACGGAGTCGGTCACGGCAAGAAATGCGCTATCGCTCGCTTCACGCGAATCGCGGATGCCGTTGTTGTTCTGATCGATCCAGGTGCGGACCAGCAGCGTGCCGGCCGGAAGCGACCCAAGCGTGTAGCGCCCAACGGAGTCGGCGGCGATTGCCCACTTGAGCAGGGTGTCGGCACCCGCGGTCGCTTCGATGCGCGCGCCGGGAGCGGCGCGCCCGGCCATCCAGTCGAACGTCACGCCGCGAATCGTTCCCGCCGGAATCTCTGCGCCTGTGGAAAACACGGTGCGGAACGGACGGGGCGATGCGTTGCCGCGGAGGTCCGAGAGCCCGGCAAGCACCGTTACGGTGTACGCGGTATTCGGCCGCCAGCCGCGCCGAGGGCGGATCACCAGTCGATTCCGCTCCCACGCAACCGACGGCGGGCCGTCACTCGGTGATATCACGACGAGTTGCTCGAGGCTCCCCGCGCCGCGCGGCCGTTCGCTGACGACTTCGTTGAAAAGGAACTGCACCGACGGTGGTGAGGTTCGGACAGATGCGCTTTCGGGCACCACGCGGACAAGCGCCGGAGGCGCCGCGTCGGCCGGACCCCCAGGCGGCATGCCCTGCGATGCGCAGGCCAGTCCGAGCACCGCAGCAGCAGCGATCGGAAAAAAAGCGCGCGGCGCCGCCGCCGCGCAGGTCGGGAAGTCGTCCGGGCTGTCTGCCGAGGCGTTCACGCTTTGGGGAGCGACGCGATACGCGCGGTGAGTTGCTCGACGCGAGCCGACCACTCTCGCTCCTTCACGCGTTCGGCTTCGACCACGGCGGCCGGCGCCTTGGCGGTGAACTTCTCGTTTCCGAGTCGGCCGCGCAGCGCGGCGAGCTGTTTGGCCAGTTGTTCGAGTTCAGTGGAGAGCTTCTCGCGCTCGCGGGCGAAGTCCACGATACCGGCGAGTGAGACGCTGACCTCCACGCCGACCGGAAGGATGCGCTGCGCCGCTGTGCTCGGGTCAATCTGAGAGTGGGGAACGACGAGTGAGCCGGATGCACGTGCTACAAACGCAGAGCTGAGTCCACTGACTGAGAACACGTCACCGACGATGATATTTCCGGTGCCGACGGCTGACGTCGGGACAATCTGCGCATGCGGGATGGCATAAGCACTCTTGATTTCTCGCACGGCCGTTGCAATAGCCTTCTCGAGCGCGAACTCGGCGGCCCTCGCGGCCAGCGAGCGGCGGGTGGCCGTCGGCCACTGGGCAAGCGCCAGCCAGGTTCCGTCAACGTGTCCGGGGAGCCGTTTCCACAGCGTCTCGGTCACGAACGGCATGATGGGGTGCAGCAGGCGCAGCGCTCGATCGAAGGCGTGCACCAGCACCGCGCGCGCCGTTTCCCGCTCAGGGTGCCCCGGTGCCAGACGGGTTTTGGCGTGCTCCAGATACCAATCCGCGAGATCGTTCCAGACAAAGGCGCGCGCCGACTCCGCGTACTCGTCGAGCCGGAGCCCCAGGCGATGGTCGGCGTCGGTCCAGGCGCGTCCGTTCGTGGGGCGCGCCGGACCGAGTGCAGCATCGGCGCCGGCAATCGCGTCGTCCGTTCGCGCAAGGATCCAGTGGTCGGCGGGCGAAAGTTCGGTGGTAGCCACAGAATCGAGCGGCTTCACCGCATCGTCGCCCACTTGCAGCAGCAGGAAGCGCCCGATGTTCCACAGTTTCGTCGCGAAGTTACGGCCCGTGGAGAACGACTGTTCGATGTTTTCGTGGTCGAGCAGGAGATCGTTGCCCAGCCCCATTCCGGCGATGACGGTCCAGCGCAGGGCATCGGCGCCGTAGAGGTTCACCACATCGAGCGGGTCAATGCCGTTGCCGAGCGACTTCGACATCCGGCGATGCTGGGCGTCGCGTGCGGTGCCGTGGAGATAGACCGAGTGGAAGGGGACGATCCCATCCGGGTGCTCCCTGGAGCGCGTCACGTACATCCCGCTCATCACCATGCGGGCGACCCAGAAAAAGAGAATCTCCGGCGCGGTGACAAGCACGTCGGTCGGGTAAAACGCTTTGAGATCCTTCGTGTCGTTCGGCCACCCGAGTGTGGAAAACGGCCAGAGCTGCGACGAGAACCAGGTGTCGAGGACATCGTCGTCCTGGCGCGTCACGCCGCCGCATCCCGGGCAGGTCGGGGCGTCGTCGCGGTGCGCGAAGTGCGCGGGACAGCCTGCTTTCGGTGACACACAGTAGAACACCGGCACGCGGTGGCCCCACCAGATCTGCCTGGAGATGTTCCAGTCGCGGATGTTCTCCATCCAATTCACGTACACCGCCTCCCACCGTTCGGGCAGGATGCGCACACGGCCATCCTTCACGGCGGCAAGGGCAGGGGCGGCGAGCGGTGCCATCTTCACAAACCACTGGTCAGACAGGCGTGGTTCCACCACCGTGTCGCAGCGGTAGCACTTTCGCACCGAGTGCTGGTGCTGCTCGGACTTCACGAGCGCGCCGGCCTTCTCGAGTTCCTTGGCCACCCGCTTGCGGGCATCGAACCTATCGACGCCGAGGTACTGCGCCGGTACGCGACCTGCCGCGTCCGTGCCCTCGCCAATCGCCCCCTCAGGGGTGAGGATGATGGGCATTGGCAGCGCGTGCCGTTTGCCGACCTCGAAATCGTTGGCATCATGCGCCGGAGTGATCTTCAGCGCACCGGTGCCGAACTCCTTATCCACGTACGCGTCGGCGACGACCGGAATCGCGAGTCCGTTGGCGGGGTTCAGCACCTGTTGGCCCACGAACGCGGCGTAGCGAGGATCTTCCGGGTGCACCGCAACCGCCACATCGCCAAACATCGTCTCGGGGCGGGTGGTGGCCACGACAATCGACTGCGACGGGTCGTCGTTTCGCACATAGCGGACGTGGTACATCAGTCCCTGCGCGGGGTGCGACTCCGCTTCTTCGTCGGATAGCGCGGTCAGGCATCGCGAGCACCAGTGGGTGACGCGATGGCCGCGGTAGATCAGTCCATCCTCGTACCAGCGCACAAAGATCTCGCGCACCGCACGCGAGAGCTCGGGCGAGAAGGTGTAGGCCGTGCGGTCCCAGTCGGCCGATGCGCCGATCGCCCGGAGTTGCTTCAGGATCACGCCGCCCTTTTCGGCGACGAACGTCTTCACTTCGTCGAGGAATGCGTCGCGGCCCAGGTCGGTCCGCGTACGGCCGCTCTTGGCGAGCTGCTTTTCCACCACATTCTGCGTGGCGATGCCGGCGTGGTCGGTGCCCGGAAGCCAGAGCGTGTCGTCACCGGACATCCGGCGCCAGCGGATCAGCACATCCTGCACCGTGTTGTTGAGGCCGTGGCCCATGTGCAACACGCCGGTGACGTTTGGCGGCGGGATGACGATGGTGTACGGCGCTTTCGGGCCCCCGATCCGTTCGGAGGCGGCGGTGTCTGCCCGAAACACGCCGGCCTGTTCCCACGCCTCATAAAGCGCGGCATCGGTGGTGGCCGGGTCGTACCGGGAGGGGATTTCGTCCGCATTGGGCGTGTGCGCCATATCCGTTAAAAGTAGCGGCACGGTGGCGACGGGTGTAACGGTTCCTTTAGCTTGCAGTGTGACTCCCGAAACTCTCCAACTCGTACTGCCTAACGGCGCGACGCGTGACGTCGCCGTCGGCACCCCTGCGCGCGATGTCGTGGCTTCCATCGGCCCTGGGCTCCTCAAGGCGGCGATTGCCGTGGCCGTGGACGGCGAAGTCCAGGACCTGATGACGCCGATCCGGAAGGGCGGCGCTTTCGTGGTGCTCAAGTCGAGCGACCCACGCTCGCTGGCGATCCTCCGGCATTCCGGCGCCCACGTGCTTGCCACGGCGGTCCGCCGCCTCCGCCCCGACGCCAAGATCGGCTTCGGTCCCGCCATCGACGACGGGTTCTACTACGACTTTGAAGTCGAAAAGCCGTTCACGCCCGATGATCTGGCGGCCTTTGAAGCCGAGATGGCCAAGGTGGCGGCCGAGAAGTTTCCGTTCATACGCGCGGAGATTTCGCACGCCGAAGGGGAGAAGGTCTTCGCGGACGACCCGCTCAAGTTGGAGCGGCTTGCCGAGCTCGGACCCGACGAAGTGATCTCGACCTACACCGACGGGCCGTTCACCGACCTCTGCCGAGGTCCCCACGTCCCGGACACGTCATACCTCCAGCACTTCAAGCTGCTCTCCACTGCCGGCGCCTATTGGCGGGGCGATGAGAAGCGGCAGATGCTGCAGCGCATCTATGCGACCGCCTTCTGGAAGAAGGAAGAGCTGGATGCGCATATCCACCAGATGGAAGAGGCGCGCCGGCGCGACCATCGCGTGGTCGGCAAGCAACTCGACCTCTTCATGTTCCACCACTTTGCCCCCGGCGCCGCATTCTGGACCGAGCGCGGCACGACGCTGGTGAACACGCTGCACGATTATCTGCGCGAGCTGCACCGCAATGGCTATGCGGAGATCAAGACGCCGCTGCTGTACAACAAGGGGCTCTGGGAGATCTCGGGTCACTGGGGCAAGTACCGCGAGAACATGTTTCTCGTGCTCGACAACGAGACCAAGGAACACGACTTCTCGTTGAAGCCGATGAACTGCCCGTCGCACTACCTGATGTACAGCGCCAGAAAGCACTCGTATCGCGAGCTGCCGCTGCGGTACAACACCTACGACGTGCTGCATCGCAACGAAGTGAGTGGTGCGCTCTCGGGGCTGACCCGCGTGCGCCAGTTCCAGCAGGACGACTGTCACATCTTCCTGATGGACAGCCAGATCGCCGAGGAAGTGAAGCGGCTCACCGACTTCATCATCGGCTATTACACGACGTTTGGCCTCACGGCGACCCTGAAGTTCGCAACGCGTCCCGAGACGCGGATCGGCACGGACGAGATGTGGGATCGCGCCGAGGGCGCCCTCAAGGCCGCGCTCGAAGCGACGGGCCTGCCGTATCAGCTCAAGGCAGGCGACGGCGCGTTCTACGGGCCGAAGATCGACTTTGACGTGACCGACTCCATTGGCCGCCACTGGCAGCTTGGCACGATCCAGCTCGACTATGCCGCGCCCGAGCGCTTTGACCTCACGTACACCGGCGACGACAACACCGCGCATCGCCCGGTGGTGATCCACCGCGCGGTCAGCGGCTCGTTCGAGCGGTTCATCGCCATTCTCATCGAACACTTCGCGGGTGCATTCCCGGTCTGGCTCTCGCCCGAACAGGTGCGCGTGCTTCCGATCGCGAGTGATTTCGCCGAGAACGCCGCCGCGGTGACGGCGAAAATGCGTGCCGCAGGAATCAGGGCTGTGATGGACAACGGCAACGACACGCTCAATTACCGGATTCGCGAAGCCGAGACGATGAAGGTGCCGTATATGGCCGTGATCGGGAAACGCGAAGCCGAAGCCGGTACGCTTGCCGTGCGCGAACGAGGGCAGGGGAAGAAGCAGGACATTATTGCTGTCGACGATTTCATAGCTCGCGTGCAGGACGAGATCCGCACGCGCGCTCTTCCGAAGCCGGCCGAGTGACGTTCGCATTCCGCTCCATCAGGGCCTGCGCTGCCTGCGCTGCCTGCGCGGCCAGTTGGGTGGCCATCGGCGTAGGGCTCGGAACACCGGCACAAACCGTCAGCGCGCAGGCGCCGCG
>Ga0207952_1000973_pt1 | contig 15292 bp, 17 predicted proteins | sample SubbioR12Aug_8Ca_FD_184831 | JGI IMG/M metagenome (GOLD analysis project Ga0207952, IMG submission 184831) | Serpentinite rock and fluid subsurface biosphere microbial communities from McLaughlin Reserve, California, USA - CR12Aug_8Ca (SPAdes) | ecosystem: Environmental > Terrestrial > Deep...
GGCAGGTTGAGAACGAACCGTACCTGCATGCGTATGCCGGCCATATTTGCGGGCCACTCGACGAAGCATTCTTGCACGAAGAGATCGCGCTCGTGAAAAAGCTCGATCCCACGAGGCCTGTCCTCGTCACCGACAGTGGGAACCTTGGTACGTGGTACCGGCCATACAGTGCGGGGGATGCGTTTGGCACGTCGGTCTACGTGCACTTCTGGACGCCGGAATTGGGACAGTTCCGCACTGTGCAGCCGCCCGCCCTCTACCGCATGAAAACGAACCTGATGCGTCTTTTTGGCGACAAGGGGACGATCCTCATCGAACTTTCAGGCGAACCATGGCTCGTCGAGCCGGTAACCAAGGTGCCGATCGAGACGCAGCTTACGCGCATGGACGTCGTGAAATTCGAAGACATCATCCGGTATGCCGAGGCGACGCATTTCGGTGAGCAATACCTCTGGGGCGTGGAGTGGTGGTATTGGATGCGTGAACGCGGACACCCTGAATTTTGGGATTACGCAAGGGAACTTTTCTAGGAATAGTGCACAATAGTGCCATGTATATCGTATTTGATATTGGCGGGACAAACATGCGCATTGCGGGCGTGGAGGATGGGGTACTCGGCGAAGTACACAAAGTACTGACGCCGAAAAATCCGGATGAGGGGATCTCGACGTTAGTTTCGATCGCGAAGGAAATTGCCGGGAAAAAAGTAATTGACGCCGGTGGAGGTGATGTCGCGGGAAGTGTAGCGGCGGATGGCAAGATATTCGACGCAAAAAACCTGCCTCAGTGGGAGGGTATCGGGATCGCACGCGAACTCTCGGAGCGATTCGGCGCACCTGTCCGTGTTGCCAATGATTGTGTTGTCGTCGGGCTTGGCGAATTGGAGCACGGTGCGGGGAAGGGATTTTCTGACATCGTCTACATCACTGTCTCGACGGGTGTTGGCGGTGCCCATGTGGTGTCGGACGATATCCTGCGAAGTCCAGTCCTTGCTGATGACGTAGACCAATTGAAAGAAAAACTCGAGGAGCAGATATCCGGTACTGCCGTCCAAAAAAAGTTTGGCATCGAACCGAAAAACCTCGACTCACTCGACGAGCGCAACAAACTCGCAGACATCCTTGCGCAAGGATTGAAAGAAATCATCGAAGCGTGGCCGTGCGAGGCGGTTATCCTCGGCGGTTCGATGATCACCGGGATTAATCCCATCCCGCTCGAACGCGTCAGCGCCACTCTTTCTTCTCTCATGCCGAATCCGCCCGTCATTAAAATGGCCGAATTGGGAGACAGTGGCGGCCTGCATGGCGGCATGATCCTTGCCGGATTGCGCTAAGCCGCTTGCGGTACAAGCACCGCCTGCAGGTCGGCAATGCCGACCGGTTTCGTTAAGTGGTGGTCGAATCCGGCTGCCGCGGCTTTCTGCTTGTCCTCTTCCTGTCCATAGCCGGTGAGCGCAATGATTTTCCCACGGTAGCCGCCCTTGCGGAGTTCTTCCGCGACTTCGTAGCCCGACATGTCGGGGAGGCCGATATCGAGGACGACGACGTCCGGACGGAATTCGGCGGTTTTCGCGGCGACTGCCGATCCGACGAACACGGTTTCGACTTGGTTGCCGACATGTTCGAGCAATGTGGCGAGGCCCTTGGCGGCGGCTTCATTGTCATCGACCACAAGGACGCGCATCGGCCCTTTTTGTACGATTGATTGCATAGGTTCTGGTTCCTTACTAGTAACAGGTTGCTTACCCAAAGGGAGACGCACGGTAAATTCGCTCCCTTTACCTGCGCCCGCACTCGTCGCGGTGATCGAACCGCCGTGCAGCTTGACCAGGTTCTCCGTGAGCCACAGGCCGATGCCGAGGCCTTCCTTCACGGATTTCTGGCGATGCTCGACGCCGAGGCCTGCGAACGGGACGAAGATGCGCTCGAGGAGTTCCTGCGGGATCCCGATCCCGGTGTCCCTGACGCGGAGTTCCGCGTCCTCGCCAGCGCGGAGTGAGACATCGACGCGCCCGCCCGGCTCCGTGTACTTGATCGAATTCATGATGAGGTTGCCGAGCATTTGCTCAACGCGTACCGCATCCGCCTCGATCCACACGGAAACAGGCGGGAGTGCGACCGAAAGCGAAAGTCCGCAGTTTTCCGCGAGCGGGCGCATCGCGCGCGTGACCTTTTCGACGCTCTCACGCAGGTCCAGGGGCTCGAGCCGCAGCTTGAACGAATGCCGCGAGATGCGCGAGACATCGAGAAGGTCGTCGAGGAGGCGCACGATCGCCCTTGTGCGGTCGTCGATCGTCTCGATGATCGGCGCGATTTCGGGATGCGCCCCCCAGCGGAATTTCAAAAGCTCCGTCGAGGAGACGATGGGGGCCAAAGGGTTGCGCAATTCGTGCGCGAAGACGGCGATGAAGTCGCTTTTCGCGCGGTCTTGGCGCTTGGTTTCTTCAAGCAGGCTGTTGACGCGCTCGAGCTGTTCGCCAACTTCGCGGGCGCTCCGCTTCCGCTCTTCGACGACGGCGACGAAGAGGAAGAAGATGACCGCGATCGCGGCGATGAAGACTTCGCCCGTGAGGAGCCGGCGTCCGATTTCAATGTCGTCTGGTTGCCAGCCATAGAGGATGCCTGCAAGACCGAGGACCGTGGTAAGGGTGAAGGCGAGCAGCGTGAAGCGCATGCCGAGGCGCAGGACGAACCAGATAAAGGGGATGAGATAGAAGAGGATGCCAACGCCACTGCCGAGCCACGACGTGTCGGTCCAATACAAAAAGTATGTGATGCCGAGCATGGCGGCGTTCGCGATGATGAGTTCGACGGTTTCAGTGCGTGTCCGCGTAAATTCCTTCTTAGCAAACCACCGGATGATGGTGGATGCGAGGACAAGGTCGGCGAGGAAGAGACCGATCCACCACGAGAACCACGAAACAGGGGCATCAATGGGTACACCTTGGATAAACCCAAGGGCAAGGAACGCGGCAAAGCCGGATGCGGGCACGATGACGCTAGTCAAGGCCGCGGTTGCCATGAACGCAAACATGTCTTTCACGCGTCGGAAGACCGGATCGAAATTGAAGATCTGGAGGAGGCGTGCGCCGGTCACGGCCTGGACCGTGTGCCCGGCGGCGAGGATGACCGCGATCACGATCGGCGCGTCGTTAAAGTAGCTGGAGACCAGCGAAGCGAGCGTGACTGCCGGCCAGAGCGCGATGCCGCCGATGACAAGCCCGGCGAGCGCCACGGCGGCGGCGGGAAACAGGACGGCAGGCGCGTGGAAGAGGTACCCGCCGAGGATCGCGGTTATGGTGTATGCGCCAAAGAGGAGGGATATCCGTGCGATCTCCTGGCGGCTTATCGAGCGGTTGAAAATATCCAAAGGTGTCATGTGCACGTTTGTGCGCATTGTGCACGCGGATTATGAAGGAAAGATGAATTTACGCGTAGAAATTCGAAATATAAAGCACGAAACCCGAAACAAGCACCAAATACCAAGCATGAATGTTTAAACTTTTGAGATTTCGAGATTGTGGCTTGTTTCGAATTTCGAGTTTAGTGCTTCGAATTTGGCGAAAAAGTTATCCCCGGAAGGGGGTTGCAGGGGGTGATTCGTTGCTACAATTATTGGATATCCATAACATAAGCGTGCGTATGGCAGGAGAAATAGCATATTGCGTGAAGTGCAAGGAGAAGCGGGAGATGAAGGACGCGCAAGAGGTGTCCTTCGCAGGGAAAGGAGGGCAGGAGCGACGGGCGCTCTCGGGTCTCTGCACGGTGTGCGGGACGAAGATGTTCAAAATCTTGGGCAAGAAGTAGCCGCTCGCGGCAGCAATCGTTTAAAACCGGACGCCGCCGGGAAGTGTTCTCCGCCGTCGCTGTCTGCGCCTGCTGGCGCAGCGCTCAACCTCGGCGCCGTCGCGCCTGCGGAGACGGCGTCAAACACATTCCCGCCGTCGTCTCCCGGTTTTACAACGAAAGCCGCCGACTCGCTCGTGAGAGACTACGCAGCATGCCCGCCTGACGGCGGGCATGTTGTTCTACGTGGTACGTTCTTGGTATTCGACCATATCTTGATGTTGTACAGGTCACACGTCGTCGCCTGCTGGCGACGCGCGCGACCCCGCCTCGCAGCCAAGCTGCTCCGGCCTTGCGACGGGGCCCCACCCCCGTCTCACCCCACGTTCCTATTACCTACGTGGTACGTTCTTGATATTCGACCATGTCTTGGTGTTGTACTGCGCCCCAGGTGCCGAGGGCTGCGATTGCAATACCGAGGATTGCGAGCGTCCACATGAACGCTTGGTCCGTGAGGTTGAGGAACGGTACTGCGATGACCGCGAGACCAAGGAGCGCGTTAAGCCATTGTTGCCACATATGCGTGATGGGTTTACCCCCCGATTAGACAGTCGCGATGCGACATCTAACGGGGCATGCCTGCTAACCGACCTTTCCTCCTAGTCTACGTATCCAAGTGGAATTCCGGTGAAAGTAGTCGCACACAGCATTCCGGCGACGTTTGACCCAACCATTGGGGCAGCATAGGATTGCCATGTTAGCTCTTTAGGAGGGATCAATGCGGATTGATGTTCGTGACACATATGCGTCGGCGACTGCGGAGTGGGCACCACTTCCGGAAGCTATCTACGCATATATCCGGGAAGAAGCGGACTCGGCTCGGGTACACCTGAAGCAGCGCCGGGGATACCGTCACATTGATGGCTTGAAGATCCGTTGCATGCGGGCGAAGGACGATACGCGCGTCTTGTTTTCAATCACCGTCAAGATCAAAAATTCGCCAGGATTCATTTACAAAGGGGTGTTCGATATCGAGGAGTCGAAACCGCTTGCCGTTGGCGACTTCGAGAAAGCGATCATCAGCAAATTGGACACAGAGGTCCAAGAAGACAAGGGCATGGTCTGTTCAGGATTTGACGACATCCTGTCCCTATAAATGTCATGGGGCCGCGCAGAGCGCGGCCCTTTGCTTTGCGGATTGAGTTGGTGCATACTGCCCCCGCTATGCAACATTTCCTTGATCTCTCGCTTGGCGCGAAGGTGATGCTGGGCGTCCTTTCCCTCGTCGTTATCGCCGAAGGGATCTATATCAACCATGTGATGGGCGGGAATTTTACCGGCGTTTTCGAAGAGAAAACGAGCTGCGAGCGTGTCCTCGAGAAGTGGGAGGCGGATAACGCGGAAGCCGCCAAGGAGCGCCCGCTCTACGGCGGACCGATCGCTCCGGTGGATTTTGTGAATACGAACCTCACGCAAGCTGCCAACTTCAAGACGGCAATCATGGAAGCGGTCGCGAAGGGCCCGAATTTTGCCGGCAAGTATGCGGTCGCGCAGTGGGGATGTGGCACGCAGTGCCAGGGACACGCCGTCGTGAATGTGGAGAGCGGGAAAATCATCGCACTTGGCCCCACGACGCAAGCGGGGATCGGCATGTCCCTCGAGAGCCCCATCATGATCACGAACCCGAAAGAGAACTTCCCGTCCGTGGCTGAAATGCAAAAAGCCGACCTCGTGCAGCTGACAGAGCTCGCCAACATCCAGCGCGAATACTACGTCCTTGTGGGTGACAACGATTCGAACGTCGGTTTGCAGAAAATTTGTACGGAAAACCCGTTTGAAGGAATGGGAATTTGACATCGAGGAAAATAATAGTAGAATGAGAGAAGCTCAAGAGTGGGTAGACTCCCACGCGAGCTCTTTGACTAGAAACAGCCAACGGAGCTGTCCAAATGGCTATCAAGAGTAAGGCTGAGGCTAAGGTTATTGCCGATGCGTACAAAGAGCACCGCGGTGGCGACACTATGTCGACTGGCGCGTACATGTTCGCGATTGCGGTCGCGATCGTCGCAGGTATCGTGTTCTCGGTCATTGGGGCACGGACCATGATGCAACTACCGCTTTCACAATGGGGCGGCTGGGCATTTTTCGGGCTATCTGTCGGATGGTTCGTGGTCGTCCTCGGAGCTGGCATGATTGCCGCTCTCGCAGAAAGGTGGCCTGTCACAGCACTCATGTTCGCTATCGTGACGTTAGCAACCGGTGCCTATCTCGGGCCGTTCGTTGCGATGTACGAGCCGCAGTCAGTCATCAACATCCTGTTCTACACCGTGGTGATCACGATTGTGCTCGGCCTTGCCGGCGCACTCTGGCCGCACGATGTCGAACATTGGTTCGAGTGGCTGATGAAAGCAACTTTGGCGCTCGTTGTTGCGCTGTTCGCGCTCATTGCGGTCGTGTTGGCGCTCGCCGCCTTCAAGGTCTCGATGGTTGTCCCGGTGGCAATCCTGTCGATTCTGGACTGGGTCGGAATCGTGCTCTTCTCGGTCTGGATCTTCTACGACATGAATCAGGCCCTGAGGATGCCCGCCAACCTCAACAACGCGATACTGAACGCGCTCAACATGTACCTCAACATGGTCAACATCTGGATCCGACTGCTCGCGCAGTTCGGGCAGTTGAAGGAAGTTGCAGGTGATGTGGGGTCAGTCGCAGTTGACGCGGTCAGCTCTCTTGCAGACGCTGTCTAGCGGCTAAGTCTACGTCTTCACATACACGAAGGGGCCTCGCGAGTGATCGCGGGGCCCTCTATGTTTGTGATACGCTCTGTATATGTTGATAGATGACGTCACAGTAACGCTCTCGGGCGGGGATGGGGGGAGTGGGATCGTCGGGTTTGCAAAGACGAAGGGTAACCAAGGGCCGACGGGCGGGAATGGCGGCCCGGGCGGGGATTTGTATGTGGAAGGCGTTGCTGACATTTCGGCGTTGCGCCAATTCCAATTCAACAAAGTGTTCAAAGCGGGGGATGGCGGGCAGGGGACGACGCGCCTCAACGATGGGCCGCGCGGCGAGGATTTGATATTGAAGGTACCGACCGGGACCGTGATCACGAACCTGTCGACAGGGGAGAAGCAGGAGATTACGAAAGCAGGCGAGCGCGTGATGCTTGCGCATGGCGGGTACCGCGGCCGAGGAAACTTCCACTTCCGCGCGTCGACTAATACGACGCCGCAGGAATTCGAGAAGGGGCAGCCCGGCGAAAGTTTCGAATTCCGGCTGGAATTGAAGATGATCGCGGATGTGGGACTCGTGGGGCTTCCGAATGCCGGGAAATCGAGCCTCTTGAATGCGCTCACCGGTGCGCACTCGAAGATCGGGAATTACGCATTTACCACGCTCGAACCGCACCTCGGCGCGTACTACGGCCTGATCCTCGCCGACGTGCCCGGGCTGATCGAAGGCGCATCGGACGGTAAAGGGCTTGGCGACAAATTCTTGCGCCACATCGAGCGTACGCGGCAGATCTTCCACCTGGTATCTGCGGAGAGCGATGATGTTGTGCGTGACTACCGCATTATCCGTGACGAGCTTGCCAAGTACAACCCCGAACTCGTGAAAAAAGATGAGCAGCTCATCCTCTCGAAAGCTGACATGATTCCAGCCGAGGAGGTCGAAGCAAAACTTAGAAAAATGAAAAAACTCAACAAAAACGCGATCGCGCTGTCTGTAATCGATGATGAATCGTTGCAGCAGGTGAAGGAGATTTTGAACCGGATTGCGGCATCGAAATGATATGGGGTTTGTGGTGCGGCGTTCGAAGCGGGCGAAGTATATACGATTGACGGTGCGTCCGGGCGGAGAAGTCGTGCTCACGGCACCACATGCGTTTTCGGTTACGACGATCGAGCGCTTTTTGGTGCGGCGTTCGCGCTGGATCGAGAAATCGGTCCAGAAAATGCGGCACCTGGTCCCGCTTCCGGGCGGGAAGCGCGAGTACCTCGCGCATCGTGAGACGGCGCGCACCTTCGTGCACGAACGCATCGCGTATTGGAATTCGTCCTACAACTTCCGCTTTGGCCGCGTCGCGATCAAGGACACGGTCTCGCTCTGGGGGAGCTGCTCGCGCAGGGGCAACCTTAATTTTTCGTACAAACTGCTTTTCCTGCCGCGCCGGCTCGCCGATTACATTATCGTCCACGAACTCTGCCATCTCGCAGAGCAAAATCACGGGGCGCGTTTTTGGGCGCTTGTTGGGAAGACGCAGCCGCGCTACAAGGACCTGCGCCGCGAGTTGCAGAAATACGTCCTCGGAAACCGGTAGCACGAACACCCCGCGAGGGGGTGCCCTGCTGCCTCTTGAAGCGGAACTATCGGATGCTTGCGTGGGCATACGCGCTCACGAATGAGTGCGTGCGGACGCTCGCATGTGATCGGTTTTTATCCCAATCCCACGCTGTATCCCAATCCTTGCCATCATGGCCGTCCTTTCCGTCCCGGCCGTCTTTCCCATCGTACCCCTTCCGGTCCCAATCATAGTCCTTCGAGTTGTCCCGGTCCTTGTACGTTCGGTCATCGCAGTAGTTGTTGTCGTTGTATGTCCTGTCGCAGTCGTTCCGGTCACGCGCGTGTTCGTCCCACGTGCGGTTACAGTACGTGTCCCGAACGTTGCTATCCGCGTGCACGAACCCTGTGAGGCCGAACATGACGAATACTGCCGCGAGCGCGGCGAACGACAGGAGGAATGTGCGCTGTAGTGTCGTGTGCATAGGTGTTGTTGTGTTTAGGTGTGTCTAATATCGACCGCTGTGTCCGCGCAGCCTAACCCGCGACAATTATTCTGACGTGAAATCATTCGCACAGCGGATATGTGAGCGAAATGAAAAGAGGGCGGCCGCGCTTTGGGGCGCGGCCGCAATGATCTGGACCAAAGTCAGGAGTTTACGCGGCGAACTCGTCAGCCTTCACGAACTTCTCAAGCCGCTTCGCAGCCTTCGCCATGCGTGTCGGCCTCGCTTTCGGCCCATGGATCTGGCCGCAACCCTTGCAGTCGAGTCGAATTCCCCTCGTTTCTGCGGCTCCCTTAGTCTCCGCACAAATTTCTTCGAGTGGACGTTGGCCGTCCGGACCTACTGTTTTCACACTCATGCGTTCCTCCATGCTGTTGCACTCAGAAAAGTCGCGAGAACCCGCTGTTCTCTGCCGCAAGGCTACCATGTGTTTTGAATGAAGGCGAGGTGGAAAAGATTCAGGCCGCACCTTCGCGTGAGGTGCGGCCATACTGCAAGGCAGTTACGTGTCGTCAGTCACCTTCGGGAAGGATGGCGTCGTTGACGGCCTTTTGAGGATCGCTGGGTTGCGGGGGTTCGACTCGCTTCCGGTCATCGGCCCAAAAGTCGACCTTCTCGTACGGTTCGGGCTCTATCGGCGTCCCGATACCTGTCTCATCATGCTCGGAGATGAAATCCTTTTGCATCACGAGGTTCCTTCTGCTACGGTCCCAAAAATCCACGGTACCACTATCTCTATATGAAGTCTACGTGTATACGCTGTTTATAACTCGCCGTTTTTGATCTTCCTCCGGACGTCAGCCGCGAGTTTGTTGAAATAAAAGAGGTTGTGCATAGTTGCCAGCTTCATACCTGTCAATTCTTTCGCGCGGAGGAGCGATGAGACGTACGAGCGGGTATAGGTCGTACAGACGTCGCATTTACATGTCGGGTCGAGCGGCTTCCAATCTTTTTCGAAGCGGGGCTTCCGCAAATCGATGCGGCCTTTTGAGGTGAAGATGACGCCGCGGCGCGCGTAGTGCGTGGGCGCAATGCAATCGAACGTATCTCCCCCCGATTGCGCGATGATTTCGAAATCTTCAGGGTGCCCGATGCCGAGGACATGCCGCGGCTTCTCGGACGGCAATTCGTCCGACACCTCGCTTACCACCTTTTTGAGCGTTTTTTTGTCATAGCCGAATTCGCCGCCGAACCCGTAGCCGTCGAAAGGCATGGCGCCCAGGATTTTCGCACTCTCTTTCCGCAGGTGCGAGAACGAGCCGCCCTGCACGATGCCGTAGAGCGCCTGTTTCTTTGTGCTTTTAGCATCCAAACATTCTTGTGCCCACCGATGTGTCTTCTCAAGGGAAGCCCGCATGTATTTCTCATTGGCGAGAGGTGACGGGCATTCGTCGAAGGCGAACATGATGTCCGCGCCAAGCTTTTCCTGGATCCCGATCGACACTTTCGACGAGAGAAACAATTGCCTGCCATCAATCGGGGAGCGGAAGTAGACGCCTTCCTCGGTAATTTTCACGGCGTGCGGCTGCGATCCTTCTTTGAGGATTTTTTCCTGCTCGTCCTTGAGGACCTTGCCGATCCCGTGGTCGGAGCCGAATCCGAGCGAATACACCTGGAAGCCGCCACTATCGGTCATCAAGGGCTTCTTCCATTGCATGTAGCCATGGATGCCGCCCGCCTTTTGTACGATTTTTTCGCCGGGAGCGATATGGAGGTGGAACGTATTGCATATCAACACTTGCGAATTCGCCGCCTCGATTTCTTCCGTATCCAGCGTACGAACCGTCGCTCGCGTCGCGACAGGGACAAACGCCGGCGTCTCGATCTCGCCGTGCGGCGTCGTGATGACGCCGAGGCGCGCACGGCTTTTCTTAGATTTTTTGAGGATTTCGAACCCGAACACGTGTTGGTTGTACCACGCGGAAGAGAAAATCAGAAGCCGCGCTAGTGGGCGCGGCTTCGTGTCGTGTCGCAAGTTACAACTCTTTGTCGAAGCCTGGATGGCGTACCTCATGGGCGGCAAGCGACCCGAGCATCCACTCGACACGGCGCAACTTTCCATCAATCCCCCGCTTCCAGAAGTCTATATAGCTGAAGAGCCACGGAAGATCGGGCAGCATGTCTTCGTGCGAGTAGATAAACTCGCGCAAAATCCTGCTTCCGCTCGGGGTGTAGAGCATTCGCGTTTTGACGACGATATTCGGGATCAAGGGCACGTCAATTTTCGGGATCTCGTAATTCATCATGACCACTCTCCTTGCTGCTCGCCTCATGAAATCAGGTTTTCATCTTTCGCGCAAAGACTTGATTTAATATAGAAAAGTGCTATTATATATAGTATCAACCACCAACGTCGGAGTACGGCAGATGGCCAAATCAAAGAACGGCATCCCTGCGGCGCTGCTCAAGAAGCCGCACAAGCAGAAGTACACGCTCAACATGGCGCTTCGGGCAGCGGGTATTTCGTCCGAGGAGGAGAAATACCTCACGGAACCGAGGATCGCTCTCGCGATGGCCAAGGCCGCGCATCGCGAGATCAGGAAAGCCAAGGACGAGGCCGACAAACTCCTGAAGGATCGCAAGTCTGCCATACTGGCAGAGGTACTCAAAAAGACGAAGTAATGCGCGAGGTGCAGCTGTCAGAGGACTGCACCTTCATCTTTTCTTGCATTCATTTTCCATATCGGTCACACTTTCTCCATGTATTTCAAACGGGTCGGGGGTGAGACGGGGGTGGGGCCCCGTCGCAAGGCCGGACCGAGCGTAGGCGAGGGAGGCAGGGTCGCACGATTTTTCAGGAGAAAAACATGCGTGACCATGCTGTTCCTCTTCGGTTTGCCACTTGCCGCTTCAGCACAAGTCGGGCTCACTGTCGACGTCGAATCAGCGGTGCGCGCATACTTTTCGGAAACGCCGGTCATGGTCGAGATCGCGCGGTGCGAATCGAAGTTCCGCCAATTTGCCGACAGCGGTAATCCGCTCTACGGCGGATATGGTGGCAAGATGGTGGGTGTTTTCCAAGTGTATTCCGATATACACGCGTCGTTTGCACGCTCGTTGGGAATGGATATAGAGACGCTTGATGGCAACCTGCAGTACGCGAAATATCTCTACGAGCGGGAGGGAACAAAGCCGTGGATCTCGTCATTCCCATGTTGGGGAAGCGAATTGAATGGTGACCTCTCAAGTGCGGGAAGCGACTCGCTTTCGATCAACCTCTCGCTCGGCATGGAACATCCGCAGGTCCTCCTGCTCCAGAAGACGCTGAATGCAAAGGGGTACGTAATTGCGACGGAGGGTCCGGGGTCACTTGGAAGCGAGACTTCCAAATTCGGTTCATTGACGCGTGCAGCGGTGCGGAAATTCCAATGCGCCGTAATGCAGATCTGCGACGGCGACGAGCATTCGACCGGCTACGGCTTCGTCGGGAGCAAAACGCGCGCCGCGCTTTTGGGAACAAGCGTCGCTGCCACGCCGCCTACACCCGCACCAATGGAACCAACGTCGAATGAACTCTCCGGCTATTCCGAATCCGAACAACAGCAAATTAAAGCCCTCCAGGCGCAAATACTCGAGCTGACAAAAGTATTACAAGCGCTTCTTGGGCAGCGATAGAAAATAGCGGCGCGGCAAAAGTGCCACGCCGCCCAGTTTTCGCGTCAAAGCCGTTTTAAGGTTTTTCGGCAATATCAGTTCTGTAGTGCATGCCGTTCCAATTAACCTTGCGTACGTTTTCATACGCATGATCGCGGGCGTCTTGCACTGTCTCGCCCTCTCCATAGACTGTCATCACGCGACCTCCGGCAACACGCAAACCGTCCTGTCGTGCTGTCCCTGCATGATATACGGAATTGGTATGGCAACTTATGAGAGCCCCTTTTTCCGGAGTACCCGGATACCCCTTTGTGGCAAGGGTGACACCCACAACTGCCGAAGCCTTGACTGGAATCGGCTTCATTCCACGCAGGCCACCGAAGGTCACCGATGCGAGGAGGTAGTCAATGATGTCACATGCAATACGTGGTAGCACGGCCTGTGTCTCCGGGTCACCGAAGCGTACGTTGAACTCAATCAGCTTCGGTCCTTCGTTGGTCAGCATGAGCCCGGCATAGAGGCACCCGTGGAATGGCTCCCGTCTCTCCGCCATCGCGCCGAGAAACGGAATGATGAACCGTGTCCTTACATCTTCCACCATCTCCGGACTTACATCAGGAAGCGGGCTATACGTGCCCATGCCTCCCGTATTCGGTCCCTTATCGCCATCGAAGATGCGCTTATAGTCGCGCGCTGGCGGGAGAGCGAGTGCGTGAACGCCGTCGCAAATAAACATCATCGAGCACTCACGACCAGAGAGTCTCTCTTCGAGCACGATCTTGCTGCCAGCGTCGCCGTGAATTTTTTTCACGAGCATATCATGAGCCGCTTGCAACGCTTCTTCTTCCGTTGATGCCGGGACGACGCCTTTACCTCCGCACAGGCCGTCAGCTTTCACGACCGTGAATCCACGCTCCTTGATAATTTTTTCGGCAACCCTATAGTCGCCGGCGAAATCAAAGTCTGCGGTAGGCACACCGAGCCGCTTGCAACGTGTCTTCGTGAATATCTTACTTGCTTCAAGCTGCGCAGCGCGTCCCGTCGGTCCGAACGCCGGGATGTTTTCGACCTTCAGTCGATCGACGAGACCTCCGACAAGTGGTGCCTCTGGACCGATCATGACGAAGTTGATTCCTTCGTCTTTGGCAAGCCTGACTATTCCGTCTACGTCACTATCACTCACATCGCGACGATAGTGGTGGTCGACACCGCCGTTACCCGGGGTCCAAATCAATTTCTGAATCCGTTCACTTGCGCCGAAAGCGCGAAAAAAAGTATGCTCACGAGCGCCGCTGCCCACAACAAGGGTGTTCAAGTCGCGCATGTCCGTTTCTCCTAGGTTCGAGTCAATGTACTAGTTTCTACTACGTCCGAGCCAATACTACATGCCAACATGTCCCGTGGGAAGCTGTTTAAGCCAAGCTGATCGGGCAAAGCATCTCGCTTGAAATCAAAGCCAAATTGTGCTAGACAGACGGGGTAGCGCTCCCTCACTAAGGAGCGTTTTTTGGCTTAAAACTTAACTATTTTACCCATGACCCTTACGAAATCGGCGTTTATCGGCATTATTTCATTCCTCGCAATCGTCGGATTCTCGACCCCCGCAACAACCTATGCGTGGGTGGGGGGCGACATGGTGTTCTCGAATATCGGCAATATCTATATGCCGGGCTATACGGTCTCCTCTGGAGCCAACTCGTACCCGATGAGCTATGGCAATCCGATGTTTAGCCAGCGGGGTAATCGCGGCAACCAGCACACCGGCGGCTGGGGCTGGACAACCTCCACGTGGCCGGCACGTTCATTCAATCCGCTTACGGAAAGCTTCCCGATCTACTACCAAGATGCATATGGCGGTGGCTACGGCTACCAGAACTTCGGCTACTATCCACAGCCGACCGGCGCACGCGACCTCCTTGGTAACGACCTGTGCAATTGGGGTGACTACAGCGGCTATCCGTGCAGCTTTGACCCGCACCAGTGGATCTATGACCCGTACACCGGCACCTGGTACTAGGGGCGGAAACTCGTAAAACGAACGCATCTGCGTTGTCGAAGGTTCCAAATGCCGTCTTCACCGTACATTAGTACGGCTCAGACGCCATTTGTCCTTCTTCTAGCATCTGCATCCGTTTTCCAAGTTTCCGCTAGTGAGAAGTTGTCAGATTCGCTGTCGAAGAAATCTCCTTTAACCGGAACGACATGAGGACGGCGAGGAGGGCGAAGGCGGCACCGACGAAGAAGGCGAGGTGGTAGCCTTCAAGGAGGGCGAACAAACGGTCGGAGCCGGCGCCTATGAGTGTTTCCGACCGCCACGCGGCGAGCGAGGCGAGGACGGCAAGGCCGAGCGAGCCGCCCATCATAAATGCGGTATTGAGGACGCCGGAGGCGAGCCCGCTTTCTTCCTGCGGAATACCATCGGTCGCGAGCATGAGGACCGGGTTGAACGCGAGCCCCGCGCCAAAGCCAAGGAGGAGCATGCCGGGGAGTACGTTGAGGAGGAAGGTGCCATCCTGTGGCGCTGCGCCAAACGTGAGGAGTCCGAGTGCAACAAGCAGCATGCCGATGCCGAGCGGGCGTTTTGCGCCGTATTTCATGACGACGAGCGCCGAAAGGCCAAGGCTGAATGCTGCCATGATGAGGTTGCCGGGCAGGAAGGAAATGCCAACCCAGAACGGGTCATACCCCAGGATGATCTGCAGGTAGAGCGCCGAGAGGAAAAACCAGGAGAACATCGCAGCAGACCAGAGGATGCCGACGAGGCAGGATTTCGCGATGTTGCCCATGCGGAAGATGGTGAGGGGGACCAACGGCTCGACTGCCTTCCGTTCTATGAAAATAAAGGTGGCAAAAAGGACTGCGGCAAGCGCACAAAGGCCAAGCGTTTGCGATGAGAACCATCCTGCCGCGTTCCCGTTCACAATCGCATAGACGGCGAGCATCAAGGTGACGGTGATCGTGAAAGCTCCGCTTACGTCGAGCTTCACGTGCCGGCCTTCGTTTTTCGGCAAGAGCCACATGACGAGCGCGAAAACGATGAGGCCGATGGGGACGTTCACAAGGAAGTTCCAGTGCCAGTCGATCGTCGTAAGGAGGCCGCCGAGGAAGACGCCGATCGCGCCCCCG
>Ga0207952_1000974_pt1 | contig 15291 bp, 13 predicted proteins | sample SubbioR12Aug_8Ca_FD_184831 | JGI IMG/M metagenome (GOLD analysis project Ga0207952, IMG submission 184831) | Serpentinite rock and fluid subsurface biosphere microbial communities from McLaughlin Reserve, California, USA - CR12Aug_8Ca (SPAdes) | ecosystem: Environmental > Terrestrial > Deep...
TTTTGAGCATGAACCTTTTCAATAAAACCTATATAAATCAACTACTTGACAAAAAAGAATCCGTTAAGGAGATTGGTAACTCCACGAACCAGTTGATTTTATTCGACTTTTTAACGGGACAGTAGTGATCACAAATAAACAATTCATTGCAAATCACAATGCCCCTATTAGAATATCGTTGTAATGATTGCGAAAAACGTACGACGTTTTGCATTTAACCCGCGAAAAGAAAGACGATGTTTTTGTCCAACGTGCGGTTCAAAGAAACATAAGAAATTGTTTTCCGTCCCAAGTATTTCTGCTGAACATCATTCTACACAAGATTTTTCTTCTTGTTCAAATGATATTGGAGGATATTGCGGCGGTGGAGCGTGCGGAATTAACTGACAGTAACTTCAGAAATGGGACATCCAAGTGCGTAACTTTTACCTCTGCGGAAACGTAAAGTTTTGTCAAGTTGTATTTTTACTATATCTTTTCGACGTAATAATTCGGGGACGTAGCTCAGCTGGGAGAGCGTCTGAATGGCATTCAGAAGGTCGAGAGTTCGATCCTCTTCGTCTCCACAAAACAATGAAAAATTAAAGATGAAAAATGAAAAATTTGAACAGATAAAATTCTTATTGTTTCAAGAAGTGTCTTTAAAATGAAATCGAATCCCGTGTAAACGCACGGGATTTTGTGTTTTATGAGTAGAGAAAAAATTGTTGCTGAAATATTATTGAAATTAAATGCCGTTACGCTGCGAACAAATCCACCGTTTACTTGGGCATCAGGAATTAAATCGCCGATTTACACGGATAATCGTTTGCTGATTTCATTTCCACAAGAACGAGAAAAAATTGTGGAAACATTTTCGGAATTGATTGAAAGCGAGATACATAATTCTTACGGATTTGCCGGAACTGCAACAGCGGGAATTCCTTGGGCATCTTTTCTTGCGCAAAAACTTTTTAAACCGATGTTATTTGTTCGTTCGTCAGCAAAAGACCACGGCAAAGAGAATTTGATTGAAGGGAAAATTGAAACCGGAAAAAATTACATCGTCGTAGAAGATTTGATTTCTACAGGAGGGAGTTCCATCAAAGCTATTAATGCAGTCAGAGATGTCGGTGGAATTGTTGAGCATTGCATCGCAATTTTTTCGTATGAACTTCCGAAAGCAAAAATGAATTTTGAAAACCTGAATTGCAAACTTCACACACTCACCAATTTTACTTCTTTAATAGAAACTGCGATTGAAATGAAATATATTTCAGCAAATGAAAAAGAAATTATTTTGAAGTGGAAAGAAAACCTTAATTAATTGTCGTTGCGAACGAAGTGAAGCAACCTCGTAAATAATTACACATAATTTAGAAGATTGCTACGTCGCCTCGCTCCTCGCAAAGACAGCATATTTATATGAAAAAAATAGTTAAGTTAAACCGTTCGGTAATTCCCAGTTGTGATGTGAGTTCACTTTCACTACTGAAAACATTGGTGAAAGAAACAACGAACATTAAAGGCACTGGCGCGTACAAAATCGGCTTTCAACTTGCGCTTGCGTTTGGATTTTCGAAAGTGATTGACGCGATTCGCAAATATTCTTCGCTGCCAATTATTTACGACCATCAAAAAGCGGGAAACGATATTCCGGAAATGGGAAAACGATTTGCCGAAGCGTGCAAAGATGTTAACGCTGTAATTTTATTTCCCTTCACAGGACCAACGTCGGAACGGGAATGGATTCGCGCAGTGAAAAATCAAGAACTTGGAATAATTGTTGGCGGAGAAATGACGCACAAAAATTTTTTAGAAAGTGAAGACGGATTTATTCGCTACGATGCGCCGGATGATATTTATTCCATTGCCGCAGATGAAGGAGTGAATAATTTTGTTGTTCCGGGAAATAAACCCGAGAAAATTATGCAATATAAATTGTTGCTGGAAAAGAAAGGAATTAAAAATCCCGTGTTCTATTCTCCCGGATTTATTACGCAAGGAGGAAACGTTACCGATGCAGTGAAAGCCGCAGGAACAAATTATCACGCAATCGTTGGACGAGCGATTTACGAAGCGAAAGATATTGCGAAAGCAACAGAAGAAATTGTAAAGCAGTTAGCATTCAGCAAATAGCAATCAGCGATATATTATTGAATGAGGATTTTCGAATGACGAATTACCAATCACCAATTACTGCTGACGAACTCCATCACAATTGCGGAATCGCAGCGGTGCAATTAAAGCACAGCGTGAAGTCTTCCTCGAAAACACTTTCGTACATTTATCGCTTGCTGCTGAATCAACAAAACCGCGGACAGTTGAGTACAGGGTTTACTATTTACAATTCCGAAAAACAACAACTGCTCGATACATACAAAGACATCGGAAGCGTTGACGAAGTTTTTCAATCGCGGAACAAAGAATTTGTGAAGGATTTGTACGAACGGTTTGTCGGAACAAAAGGAATCGGACACGTGCGCTATTCAACTTCGGGAAGCGAAGAAAAAAATCTCGCGCAACCGTTTGAACGAATGCACGGCAACAAATGGAAATGGTTTACGTTTTGCTGGAATGGTAACCTTGCAAACTACCGCGAACTCAAAGAGCAACTGCTCGACGAACACGAGTATCATTTGATTCGCAACAACGACACGGAAATCATAATGCACTTTCTTGCGTTAGAATTGCGTGAGCGAAACATAACTAATTTGCCGACGGTATTTTCCAACATTGCGAAACGTTTTGATGGTTGTTTCAATGTTGCATTCCTGAATGCGCACGGAGAAATGATTATTGCGCGTGACCCGTTGGGAATGAGACCGGTTGTTTATGGAGAAAATGATGAAGTATTTCTCGTTGCTTCGGAAAGTAATGCGCTGGTGAATTGCGGCGTAACGAAGTACAAACATTTACCGCCGGGACATTTGATTTATGTGAATGCTAACGGCGAGCATCAAATTATTCCGTTCGCAGAATCGAAAAAGAAAGCGCACTGTTTTTTTGAATGGGTGTATTTTGCGAATGCAAGTTCCGTCATCAATGAAAAATCGGTGTACGTTACGCGCGCAAATTTGGGGAAGGAACTTGCAAAACGTGAGTGGATTCATAAAGACAAAACCGGAAAACTTCGCGACGATGTTATTGTTGTTCCCGTTCCCGATACTGCAAAAGCAAGCGCAGATGCAATGGCGTACGAATTGAAAATTCCATCAACGGAAGGATTGCTCCGAAATCGTTTTGTCGGAAGAACGTTTATTGAGGGTTCAATTCGCGAAGAACGAATTCGCAATAAATACACTGCGTTGCCCGAAGTTTTAAAAAATAAAATTGTGCTTCTCGTTGATGATAGTGTTGTGCGCGGTGCCACGACAAAACAACTTGTAAAATATTTGAAAACAGAAGGGGGCGCAAAAGAAGTGCATGTTCGAGTTGCCGCTCCGCCGTTACGCGGTCCTTGTTTCTATGGAATTGCAATGCCAACGGTGAATGAATTACTCGTTCCGCAATATGAAGGCAAACCAACAGATGGAGAAATTTCGGAAGAAGTTTTAAAACGTATTACACAAGATTTAGGCGCGGATTCACTTGTCTATCAAACTATTGACGGACTAGTGCGCAGTATTGGTTTTCCGGAAAAAGACTTGTGTCTTGCCTGCATCAACGGGAAATATCCAACAGAAAGCGGAAAGGAATTATTTGATGAGGCGTGGGAAGAATTCCGCAGCAGTGAATTAATTTTTTCAGAGAAGAAATCATGAGAATAATTTCCGGTGAATTGAAAGGACGAACGCTCGTTTCCGCAAAAGGCGTTGACGTTCGACCAGTTACTGACAGAGTGAAGCAAGTAATTTTCGATGTGTTTCAAACGCGGTTGAATTTAAAAAATGCCATCGTGCTTGATGCTTTTTGCGGAACGGGAAGTTTGGGATTTGAAGCGCTAAGCAGAGGAGCGAGCCGCGTTGTGTTTGTTGATGATTCAACAGATTCCCTTGATGTGTTGAAGAAAAATATTTCCAAACTATGCGTAGAAAGAAAATGCGACATTGTTCGCAGTGATGCAATGAATTATTTTGCACGATGCAAAGAAAATTTCAACCTTATTTTTGCCGACCCGCCGTACGCATTTGAACAAACGAACGAAATTCCGTTTCTTGTTTCCCAAAATAATTTGTTGAAAGTCAACGGCTTTCTTGTGATGGAACATTCAAAACAATTGGAAGATTGGAAAACTATGGAAAACGGTCAGCCGACTATTTCGTTCCAAAAAACTTTCGGCAATACTATTGTTTCTTTTTTTCAGAATAAAATTGAGGAAAACACAAAATGAAAATTGCAATTTACCCCGGAACATTTGACCCGATAACATTCGGACACATTGACGTACTCGAACGCGCCGCAGAAATTTTTGATAAAGTGATTGTCGCAGTTTCAACGCAATCGGGAAAAAATCCTTTATTCACGCTGGAAGAACGAATGGCGATGGTGCGCGACGTGGTGAAAAAGAAAAAAAATGTTTCGGTGGAAAGTTTTCATGGATTACTGATGCAATACGCAAAATCGAAAAACGCAATTGCAGTCGTTCGGGGTTTGCGCGCCATTTCCGATTTCGAATATGAATTTCAGATGGCGTTGACGAATAAAAAACTCGTTGCGGAAATTAACACCGTATTTCTGATGCCGAATGAAAAGTACACCTATCTCAATTCTACGATTGTCCGCGAGATTGCGTTATTCGGCGGCGACCTTTCAAGTTTTGTTCCTTCAAGCGTTGAAAAGAAGTTGAAGATTAAAGTTCTTGCCCTGAAGAAACTTTCCTCATAACTTTCTTGAGGAAATTAATCGTTCTTCTGCTGTCCAGTACCTTTTTGGAACTGATTTCTTCAAACTTTCGTTTTTTGCACAATCTCATGTTCCTAATCGTCCCCGTTGTTTTCACTGAGAAAAAATGAAATCACTTCTCCGATTACTTCCATACCTCAAACGCTACAAGAAAACACTTGCACTTGGTTTTTTTGCAATTGTTGTGAGCAATGTGTTTTGGCTTGTTACGCCTTTCATTGTCGGAAAATCTGTTGATACCTTGAAATCAAATTTTGATTCTGGAAAACTTTTTCAATACGGCGCACTCGTTACCGGTTCAATGTTACTCAGCGGATATTTTTCCTATCTCACGCGGCAAACCATTATTGTCATTTCCAGAAAAATTGAATTCGATTTACGCAACGATTTTATTTCGCATATTCAAAAACTTCCGTTACAGCATTTTCAAAATACGCCGACGGGCGATTTAATGTCGTATGCAACAAATGATTTGAACGCCATTCGAAACGTGCTTGGTCCCGGAATTATGTACACCAGCGATACCATTACGGGATTTCTCATGATAATTTCAATGATGCTTTCGCTCGATTGGAAACTGACAATGTTCACGTTGATTCCGCTTCCGTTAATTTCGTTTGCTGTGTATGCGCTCGGAAAAAAAGTTCACCATTTGTTCGATGAAGTGCAGGAACATTATTCCAAACTCACTACGCGCGTGCAGGAAAGTCTTTCGGGAATTCGTGTTGTGCGGGGATTTGTTCGTGAAGAATACGAGAAAAATCTTTTCAACAAAATGAGTTGGGAGTATCTCGAAAAAAATATGAAACTCGCGCGCGTGCAAAGTTGGATGTGGCCTCTAATGTTTATGCTTACGGGAATTTCAATTGTTATCGTAATTTTATTCGGCGGAAAAAATGTTATTGCGGGAACAATGTCGCTTGGAACGATGACGCAATTCATAATGTATCTCGGAATGTTGATTTGGCCAATGATTGCGTTCGGTTGGGTAGTAAATATTTTTCAACGCGGCGCGGCTTCGATGATGAGGTTTTGTAAAGTGCTGGATACTGTTCCGGGAATTAGGAATGAAGAATTAGGAATGAAGAATGAAGAAAACAAATTACGACTTGCGAATTACGAATTACGATTTGAAGGTTCAATTGAATTTCGAAATGTTTCCTTCACCCATAACAATAAAACTGAATCGGTGTTGAAAAACATCAATTTGAAAATAGAAAAAGGAACGACGCTTGCAATCGTAGGAAGAACGGGGTGTGGGAAAACTACATTGGTGAATCAGATTCCGCGATTGTATGATGTAAATGAAGGAGAAATTTTGATTGACGGAAATAATGTAAAAGAAATTCCGTTGGAAATTTTGCGAAGAAATATTGCCGTAGTTCCGCAAGAAACATTTTTATTTTCTTCAACCGTGAAAAAAAATATTACATTTGGAGTTGATGGCTCTTCGATGGAAGAAGTAGTTCGCGTTGCTGAAATTTCTCGTATTGCAAAAGATGTTGAAGATTTTCCGAACAAATACGAAACACTTGTCGGTGAACGCGGCATTACACTTTCCGGTGGGCAAAAACAACGAACATCAATTGCCCGCGCGTTAATGACGAATCCGAAAATACTTATTCTCGATGATGCGCTTTCTGCAGTTGATACACACACGGAAGAAGAAATTTTGCAAGGATTGAAAACGTTTATGAAAGAACGGACGAGCATCATTATTTCTCACCGAATTTCCACCGTGAAAGATGCGGATATGATTATAGTTCTTGATGATGGGGAAATTGCAGAACAAGGAACACACGACGAACTTATTTTGCTTGAAGGAATTTATGCAGAGTTAAATGAAAAACAAATGTTAGAAAAAGAATTGGAGGCAATATGACATCAATGAAAAATGAGGAATTACGAATGAAAAAGGAAACGACTAATTGCAAAAATATATTTTCAATAATACTACTGTTTATTTCGTTAAATGTTTTTTCTCAAAATACCATTGAGATAAAACCCCAAATTATCGAGCGTCAACTGCTTCTATACAATAATAAAGAGGATATAAACAAAGATATCGTTTGTATCAGCCCGCAGAGGAAAATGATTTTCAGCGAAGTTTCAGGGAATAAAATTTCATATTATTTTACCTCTATTGAGAAATTTACCACCGATAAGTTTACTATTGTCCGCGGAGGAAAAAATTTCTCTCCACAATTTCAATTTACTTCAGACCCGAATTTGATAACATATTCGTATTCTCAAAAAGACACTGCACAACATATTATCTATGATATTCGGTTTCGTTCGCGTGTCAACATCAAAAATTCGGTTGGCATTATCAATGCATATTATGTTTCTCCGAAAAGCGGAAATGTTCTTTACGAAGCAAATGAAGAATTAACTCCTGTAGTAAAACGAAGAAAAGAAATTGCCGGATTAAAGGTGATTCCTCCTTCAATTTATATAACTGATGCTGAAGGAGACCATTCACGATTTATTACCGACGGTTTTGCAGGTGATTGGTCGCCGGATGGAAAATGGTTTCTCGTCAAGAAGCCAAAACTCTATTCTGATTTTGAACGACAACGAACTGAAGTCGTGAAAAGAAGCAAAAGATATTTTCCTGACGAAAAGGAAAAAACGCTTTTTGATGTTACACAAACTCTTTGGGTGTATTCCGCTATTGGCGACCCGCTGATCGAGTTTGTGAATTATGATATGCCGGAATACATTCGCTGGTCGCCGCAATCCGATAAACTCATTCTCCGATGCAAAGAAGATTATGGTTTCAGTGTAATAGAAATTAATGAAACAAGCGCAGGGATTACCGTAAAAGAAATTACACATTTTGATAATGGTAATCCTGATATTGATATGAATGACCCTCTTATTTCGCCGGATGGAAAAAGTATTCTCTTCATTCGCTCGTCTTGGAATCGCGGATGGAAACAGTACGACAAAGAAGAATTGTGCATCGCAGATATTATCGGGGAAAATATATTTTCACTCACAAGCCAGAATGAACGAGTACGCGAATATCCATTGTGGTCTGATGATGGAACGATTTTACTCATACGAGACGATGCTACGTTTAACAACGAACGAGAAGTAAGTGTGGTTGAACTGATAATTCAAAACATCGAAGAATTATTTAAGTAATGCAAGACGAAGAAATTCTCGGTAAAGCGTACGACGCTCGTTTGATGAAGCGATTGTTGCAATATGTAAAACCATATCGCAAGTGGGTGTACTTTGCCATTGCGTTGAACGTCATCATCGCGGGATTAGGACCGGTGCGTCCGTACTTAACAAAAATTGCAATTGACGATTACATTTTGAAACACGATGCAAGTGGATTGTTATGGATTTCGCTTTCGCTATTTGGTGTGTTGGTGTTTCAAGCAATCGTGCAATACTTGAATACCTATTTCACTTCATGGATTGGACAGCGAACCATTTACGATATGCGCGTGGAAATATTTTCTCACTTGCAAAAACTTTCACTTCGCTTTTTCGATAAAACGCCGATTGGAAGATTGGTAACGCGTGTAACCAATGATGTGGAAACGCTGAACGAACTGTTTTCATCAGGAATTGTGATGGTGTTCAGCGATGTGTTTATCATTATTTGGATTGTGGTTTTTATGTTTTCGATGGATGTGAATTTATCGCTTGTTACGCTTTCGATTCTTCCGTTGCTCGTAATTTTAACTGCGTGGTTTCGTAAAGGCGCGAGAGATGCGTATCGTGAAGTACGAATTCAACTTGCGCGTATCAATACATTCGTGCAAGAACACATTACGGGAATGAATGTTGTGCAAATATTTCATCGCGAAGAAAAGGAGTTTGAAAAATTCAAATCAATAAATGAAGCGCACACGCAAGCGCATATTCGTTCTGTATTTTTCTATGCGGTGTTTTATCCCGGCGTAGAATTAATTTCTGCAATTGCAATCGGTTTGATAATTTGGTACGGCGGTGGAGAAGTTATTCAGAAAACAATTTCGCTTGGCGTGTTGATTTCCTTCATTCAATACACGGAAATGTTCTTTCGTCCGATTCGTGATTTGTCGGAAAAGTATAATATAATGCAAGCGGCAATGGCTTCATCGGAAAGAATTTTTAAATTGCTCGATGATGAAACGATAATTCATGATAGCAAGGAGCGAGGAGTGCGGAGTTTGGAGAAACGGAGTGATGGAGAAGTGGAGTATGGGAGAAGTGGGGATGATGAGAAGGGAACGATTGAATTTCGAAATGTGTGGTTTCGATATGATGATGAATCGGGAAGAAATGCAAAAGGAAAAATGCAAAAGGAAAAAAGTAATGGAAAATCCCTCGATGGAGTCTATCCCGTTCACGGGACTCGGGATGACGGAAATGGTGAACTTCCCCAACCCCCAACCTCCAACCTCCAACCAAGCGATGAATGGATTTTGAAAAACGTTTCTTTCACGATTGAACAAGGAACAACAACTGCATTTGTCGGTGCAACGGGAGCGGGGAAATCTACGATTGCTAATTTGCTTCTGCATTTTTACGAAATTCAGCGGGGAGAAATATTCGTTGATGGCATTGATATTCGACTTATTCCGCAACAAGAATTACGCAAGCGATTTGCCGTTGTGTTGCAGGATGTATTTTTGTTTTCCGGCGATGTAAAAACAAATATTACGCTTGGGAATGAAAAGTACTCATTGGAAGAAATTCAACGGGCGGCAAAAACTGTTGGCGCAGATTCATTCATTGAAAAACTTCCCAAACAATACGACGAAGAAGTAAAAGAACGCGGCGCGACACTTTCCGTCGGACAAAAACAATTACTTGCATTTGCCCGCGCTTTAGTAACGAATCCCGAAATACTCATTCTCGACGAAGCGACATCATCGGTTGATACGGAAACGGAACAATTGATTCAGCAAGCGATAACGGTATTACTCAAAGACAGAACTTCTATTGTGATTGCGCATCGTCTTTCCACAATTCAACACGCGGATAAAATAATTGTGCTACATAAAGGAGAAATCCGCGAACAGGGAAATCATCAAGAACTGCTTTCGCTTGGAGGAATTTATTTCAAGTTGTATCAGTTGCAGTTTAAAGGGCAGGAAATTTCTTCAGTTGCGAGTTAGTAGTTACGAGTTACTATTGTAATAATACGCTCCCGCAAATTCATCTTCTACTTTCTTTTTCTTCCCGCTCCATTCTTTGATTGATATTTTATATACAGATGTTCGCGCAAGTTCTTCGGGTTGAATTTCGCGGTAATCTTTTCCTTCCTGTAAATGCGGAGCGTACTTGTTCATCAATAATTGCAACGCGTGTTTTTGTTCGATTTCATTTTGAAGAATTGTTGCAGTCCCGAACACAACTACTCCCGAATACTCACAACTAAATTCTAATGCTGTATCTGCAGGAAGCAACCTTCCCATTTCTGAAATACTGAAACAAACTTTTTCTTCGCGTTCAATATTGGTGCGTGTTCTTCCTCTGTTAGCTGTGTGCATAAATATACAGTGCGTTGTTTCATCATAGACAAACAAATTGCTATTGATAAACGGCTGTCCATCATTCACGGTTGCAAGATAACCGATTGGTGTGTGCCGAAGAAACTCTTGTATCCACGTTTCATCTTCTACACCTCTGTCTTTGCGGCGAAGTTCGGTGAGTTGTTTTTCTCTTGATTCATTTTGCATTAGCGTTCTAAAATAATTTCAATTGTTGTTTTTCTTTTTCATCCCTTAGGAACGAATCATACCGAATATTCGGAAAATGTTTATTCAATCCGTAGCGGGAAGAGTTTTTCTTAAATAATATATCAATCATTTCTGCATACTTTCCTTCACCGCGAAAACGTTTTCCCCATTCCGCATTGTTTAATTTTCCGCCGCGCATTTCTTTCAAATGATTGGTAATCTTTTTTGCTCTGTCGGGAAAGTTTCTGTTCAGCCAATCAACAAACAACGGCTCAACGGAATACGGAAGTCGCACAATTATATAACCTGCATACATTGCTCCGTGCAAAGAAGCCGCTTTCAATATGCTGGGAATTTCTTCATCGTTTAATCCGGGAATTATCGGCGCAACATTTACTCCCACGGGAATTTTTGCTTCTGCAAGTTTGGCAATTGTTTCCAAACGTTTTTCCGGGCGTGATGTGCGCGGCTCCATAACATTCGTCAAATCGTTATTCAAACTTGTTACGGAAACGAGAACATGCACAAGTTGATGTTCCGCGAGTTTTTGGAGAATATCAATATCGCGTTGAATGAGCGCGTTCTTCGTTACAATGCCAACGGGATTACGATACTTTAAAAATACTTCCAAACATTTACGCGTAATTTCCAACTTCCGTTCAATCGGTTGATAACAATCGGTATTTCCCGATAACGCAATCATCGAAGGTTTCCAATTCTTTTTCTGAAATGCTTCCTCCAACAATTGCGGCGCGTCTTCTTTCACCATTATTTTTGTCTCGAAATCAAGTCCGGCAGAAAAGCCAAGATACTCGTGTGTCGGTCGCGCATAGCAATAAATACAACCGTGTTCGCATCCCCGGTACGGATTTAAACTGTAGGTAAACGGAATATCGGGCGAATCATTCTTTGCTAAAATTGTTTTCGTTGCATCTTTAAAGAACGTTGTTTTGATTGCATTCTTTTCTTCCTCTTCATAGAAATCGTTTTCCAATTCAAGAGGTTCAAAACTTGTATTGAGAAAACGGTTGGGTGGATTGAAACCCGATGCGCGACCGTGTTCGTTTTCCGTTTCGTATGCGGGGAGTCCTTTTGTCTCTTTGAAGTTCATAGCAAAACCTGCTCGTAACAGAGCAACTAAAAATCCAAATCCCCCGGCTCGCCGTTGAGGATTCTTCCTTCAATAAGATTTTGTTTATGGGACTTCGCCAGTTCTTTCATCGAGTCGCGGTATTGTTTATCTAAATGGGGTTCAAAAGGAATACCGATATCAATACGGTTGCGGTATTCGCGGAACGCATTTTCCAACTCATTGGCAAGAAACGTCCGTTGACATTTTTTTGCCGCCTTGATAATACCATCGCGCCAATCGTCGTTGCTTTCAATTTCAACGAGGTCCGGAACCCGTTTCAAAAATTCAAATGCCTGTTCGACTTCTTCCTCTTTTTCTGATGTCAAATTTCTTTCGACCACGCGGAAATATTTTAAGAGTTTCGGTTCTTCAAATTGTTTGATGAAATCTTCGATGATGCGCATATCTGCAAACGATATATACGGCCGGGTATCGGGTTTGGAAGGAGGGGTTTCTGCCGCCTTCTTTTCCCGTTCTATTCTGGATTTATTCCTGACGAGGTCTATATACACCTTCTCCTTTTCGCCCCGCACATCCGGTAACGACATCAGCCCCGATGTTCCTTTTCTTCCGTCATAAAACATATACCACTCGGGTATAATGATAGTCTCGTCATCATCGCGCGTATAATTATTCTTGTATTCAGTATAGTCCTGCCAGTTACTCAACCAGTGTAATTCCTCCTGAAAATCATTCGAGAGGACATAGGAAATATACAACTCGATTTCTTCTTCGGTAATCGGTTCAAGAAAGGGACAGTTTTCAATGTCGGATTCCCAATACACGAAATCCACCGTGGTTTCTATTTCGGGAACATCAATGGCTTCCGCCCGCCATTGGCATTGCAGGTTAAAGAGTTTCTTCTGCTGAATTTCCCAGAGGCGTTGCTGCGCTTCATCGTAAAACTGCAGGTTATTATCTTCTTCCCACCGGGTATAAAACTCGCCCCACGAGAGATACCGCGCTTTTCTCTCTGCGTAATCTACGATAAAACTCTGGACAGAGGCGGGGTGGTATTGGCTGAAGAATTCCTTGTATTTCGGGTTCGTCTCTAGATCCTTCTTTGTTTCCGCTATTATTTTTCCAAAGGCGACCTGTTTATCAATCTGATCGCGTGTGGATTTTGGAAGATTTTCGTAATCGGGGATTTCTTTTGAGTTTTCCATAATGGTTGAAAAATGATTGTTTTTTTTGATAGATGTTTCTATTTTTTAATGCCACATTGTCAGACAAAAATACATTTGTGCTGAAAATAAAACATTTTCGCTCTGCGTAACTTTACGCAAGGCATTGTGAAAAGTATTTACCTATTGCGCAACTTTACGCAAGGCATTATGAAAAGTATTTACTGTATGCGTAACATTACGCAAGGCACTGTGAAAAGTATTTACCTATTGCGCAATTTTACGCAGGGTATTATGAAAAGTATTTACTGTATGCGTAATTTTACGCAAGGCATAAAACAAGTTTTTATCTAACTTCCACTTTTGGCAATATCACAAATGAAAGTGTTTATATGCCTTCCACTTTTGTCAATATCATAAGTGAAAGTGTTTATATACCTTCCACTTTTGACAATATCACAAATGAAAGTGTTTATATGCCTTCCACTTTTGGCAGTATCATAAGTGAAAGTGTTTATATACCTTCCACTTTTGACAATATCATAAATGAAAGTGTTTATATGCCTTCCACTTTTGGCAGTATCATAAGTGAAAGTGTTTATATACCTTCCACTTTTGGAAATATCATAAATGAAATTGTTTATCCACCTTCCACTTTTGGCAATAGTGAAAACTGCATAAAATAAAACCCTATCATTTTTTTTCAAACCTTCGTAGGAAATCCATTGACCCGCCTGCCCAATGCTGTCAGGTTAAGCGAATATTGAAGTCATAGATCACTCCTACGGAGTTCAATTTTGTTTTTCTCTCTTTTCTATTACGATTCCATCCCTACGGGATTGTGTTTCCTTAACTCCGTTAGGAGTGAGATAGTAATAGAAAAGCAAAAGAATTCAATTTCAACTCCGTAGGAGTGAAATATGATACAAACCCCACTTCTTTTTTTCATTTTTTTTTCAATTCCATCATCTTTTCGGTGATGAAGGATTTTGCTTCGGGAGTGATGCGAGCGGTTTTGAGCCAACCTTTTAGCAATTTTACGAATGCCATCGTGAAAAGTATTTATGCTATTAGTAATTTTACTAATGCCATTGTAACAAGTTTTTATGCCCTTTCCACTTTTGGCAATACAAGTTCATTTCAAAATCTGCTAATATCTCTCCCAAAAATAATGGTTTTTGTCCAATCGAACATCACGAGGATTTTATTTTTCATACTCACTAACTTTGTAAGATAGGCAGAACGCCAAAACAACCACGTCGAAAATCCTTTTCCTTTAACGTTCTCTAAATCCGCAAGCGCTTTGTTGCTTCCGATGTATGCTAACATCCCCAGGTGATGATACCGAAATTGACGAATAGGTTTTCCTTGCGAGAGGAGTTTCAAAGTTTTCGCAACATATTTCCCTTCCTGCAATGCGACTTGTGATGTTGCGGGAAGGGTAATTGTGTTAGGTGTTGCGCAATCGCCGAGAGCATAAATGGCTTCTACGTTGGGAATCTGCAAATGTTCATTCACGAGTATTCGCGATGATTTGTCTTTTGCAAAGGGAAGCGATTTTACAAAATCCGTTTGCGCAATTCCCGTTGACCACACCAAGCATCCGTACGGAATTTCCGAACCATCCTTTAAGTAAATTGTATTCGTATCAATCTTTGTTACGAATGATTTTGTGCTCACCTCTATATTATTGCGTTGAAAATATTGTTCGGTATATGTGCGTAACGCGGAATCGAACGAGTTGAGCAAATGTTCTCCCGCTTCGAGCAAGGAAATTTTGATAAACGGAAGAAGTTGCAAATATGCCTTCGATAAATCTTCTTCGATGAAGTCGTGAAGTTCTGCGGCAAATTCCACTCCCGTAGGTCCGCCGCCAACAACAACAAAATGCAGCAAGCGTTTTCTTTCTTCGTGCGAAATATTCGGTTGCGATGCGTGTTCTAAATTTTCGATAATGCGGTTACGAATTTCCCTCGCATCGTTCAGTTCTTTTAAGAATAAAGCGTGCTCTTGTACCCCGGGAATTCCAAACGTATTATGCACTGCGCCAACGGCAATCACAAGAATATCGAATGGGACATTGAAAGTTGTCGTATCAATCGCGCTTTCACATTGGATGGATTTTTGCTCAACATCGAGCGTCGTGCAATACGCCTGAACGTATGTGATTTCTTTTTTCGCAGAACGAATCGGTTCGATGATGCTGCGAAACTCCAGCGTTCCAACCGTTGTAGAAGGAAGAAGCGGCGTGAAAAGAAAATGATTGCGTGGACTGACAACGGTAATATCGAAGTGATTACCAGCGAGGTTCTTTAAAAGACTGAATGCTCCGAAACCGGTACCGAGAATTACGAGTTTTGTTTTTGAATGATGATTGCTTGCATTCATAATATCGTGTCACTACTGTCCCGTTAAGAAAACTAGAAGGGGCAACAAGCTCATACAGAATGCATAGTTCCAGTGAAAAAATACAAAATCGATTTGAAACGGTAAGTTCATTTTTGTTCATTTTGAGACAAACAAA
>Ga0207952_1000975_pt1 | contig 15278 bp, 16 predicted proteins | sample SubbioR12Aug_8Ca_FD_184831 | JGI IMG/M metagenome (GOLD analysis project Ga0207952, IMG submission 184831) | Serpentinite rock and fluid subsurface biosphere microbial communities from McLaughlin Reserve, California, USA - CR12Aug_8Ca (SPAdes) | ecosystem: Environmental > Terrestrial > Deep...
GAAGTACGGATCATAGCCGAACCCGTTTACGCCTCTGGGCGCGTACACGATGCGCCCGACAGTCTCGCCGCGCGCGTGCACCTCTTGTGGCGCATTCTCCGCCCACTCATCCGCGGTCCAGACAATCGCGGCGACGCACACATATCGCGCCGTACGCGCCAGCGCGGGGTCGGCAAGCGCCGCCAGCAACTTCGCATTGTTGGCATCGTCGTTCGCCTGCCCTGTGAGCCCCGAGGCCGACCATCGCTTGCTCCGGACACCCGGAGCGCCGTGGAGTGCGTCCACGGCCAGCCCAGAGTCGTCAGCGAGCACGGCGTAGCCCGGCGCGAGGCGGGCGAAGTACCGCGCCTTCGCGATGGCGTTCTCCTCAAACGTGTCGAACGCTTCGACCGCGTCTTCCTCCGGTCGCTCTGCAATCCGCAGATCATCCAGCCTGAACGGAAAGAGATGGGCCGCAGTCAGCATGGGAATCAGCTCACGGATCTTGCCGGTACTGCGCGTCGCAACGACGATCCGGCGACGTGCATCCGGAATCGCGCTTGCGGTCACCCAGCGGAGCCCAGCGCGGACGCCAGCGCGCGCGACTGCGCGGCGTGCAGCTGCGCGATGCCGCGCTCAGCGAGTCCGAGCAGGGCGTCGAGTTCACCCCGTCCGAACGTGCCGTGCTCGCCTGTGCCCTGCACCTCGACGAAGCGACCTTCGCTGCTCATCACCACGTTCATGTCCACGCCGGCACGCACGTCCTCGGCGTAGTCGAGGTCGAGTCGCGGCTCGCCGTCGATGACCCCCACGCTGACCGCCGCCACGCGACGCTTCACCGGACTCGCTTTGATGCGGCCTGTGCGCACCATCCAGTCAAATGCATCCACGACGGCCACGCTGGCGCCGGTGATCGCGGCAGTGCGAGTACCGCCGTCCGCCTGCATCACATCGCAGTCCACTTTCAGCGTGAACTCGCCCCAGGCGAAGTCGTCCAGCATCGCGCGCACGCTGCGGCCGATCAGGCGCTGAATTTCCTGCGTGCGCCCCTGCGGCTTGTCGCGCTCGCGCTGCGACCGTGTATGGGTTGCGCGCGGCAGCATAGCGTATTCCGCCGTGAGCCAGCCTTCGCCCCTGCCCTTTTTCCATCCAGGCACTCCGTCCTCGACAGAGACGGTACAGAGCACCTTCGTGCCGCCAAAAGACGAGAGACAGGATCCCTCGGCGTAACGTGACGCCCCGCGCTCGAGCACGATGGAGCGGAGGGCATCAATGGCGCGGCCGTCGCTGCGCGGTTCAGTCATGCGTTCCTTTCGATGCGTCGCGCAGGCGCGCGATGGTAGAGGTCGTTGAATGTCCCGGGGTGATGGGCACGATCACCACGCGCCCACCGCGAGCGCGCACGATGTCCGCACCCACCACGGTATCCGGGCTATAGTCGCCACCCTTGACGATGACATCGGGCTCCAGCGTTCGCACGAGTTCGAGCGGCGTGTCCTCGCCGAACACGACAACCGCGTCGACGCACTCGAGGCTGGCGAGAATGAAGGCCCGTTCCGCTTCCGTTCTCACCGGCCGCTCAGGCCCCTTGAGTCGGCGCACCGAGGCGTCGCTGTTCACGCCAACGACGAGCCAATCTCCTGCTCGACGCGCGGCCACGAGCACGTCGACATGCCCGGGATGCAGGAGATCGAAGACGCCGTTGGTGAAGACGACGGCGCCCGCGCACCCCTGGCGCCAGGCACGCGCCGCATCCCAATCGAGGACTTTGCGGGCAGGGTCGAGCGGCAGGCTCAGAACGGCCCCGACGCCTGCGGGTTGATACGCACTTCCTTCACAACGCCTGGAAGCTCGACGACATGGTAGTACTCAGCCCAAATGGCGATGATCTTGTTACCGCGCTTGACGTGCACCTTGCCGGCGGCCTCGGGAAGGCCAAGCGAATCCGCATACGCCGCCAGGCGTCTCTTGATTACGGCATCGGACCGACTCGACGCAAACCGCACCTCTTGCTTCATCCGGTCGGTGAACCGGTAGTAGTCGAGCGCCACAGTTCCGACGTTCACGGCGAAGTAGACCACGGCCGACGCCACGAGCGCCGATACCAGACATCCGAGATTCGTCTTGCCCGAACGCACGCTCACCATTGTGATTGCGCCCCCTCGATCACGTCGTTGATGATCCGTTCCAGTGCCTGTTTTCGTCCCGCGGCTTCATCGTTCTCGGCATAATCCCCATCGGCCGACATTCCCTTTCGCTGCCAGAGCACCCGATTGTTCTTGACATCGAATATCTCCACGTCGACACGCACCTGAAGGCGTCGCCGTGCCGACGTGGCCTGTGCCGGGTTCGCACTGAACGCCACCGGCACGTCTATATCATAGCCGACGATTGCGCCCCGCACGACGGCACTCGCACGTTCCTCCGGTGCCTCGCGAAGGCCCAGGCGAGACGAGAATGCCTTGCGAAGCCCCTCGGCGAGCTCGCGTTGCAGGTCGGCGGACGGTGACTGATTCTCGAACGGCAGAATGGCAACGTTCTTGATGTGCTCAGGGAGCCCGCCGCCCTGAAGCGAGTACTTCCATACGCAGCCCGAGAGCAGCAATAGGGCGGCTGCCAAACCGGTCAGCCGGACGGCTCGCCTCATGATCTGTGCGCTCACGGTCCCGCCACCGCTTCGAGCCGAGCCCGGAGTTCGGGTGGAATCGAGATCGGCCGATGATTGGAGCCGAGTGCGACAAGCGTCGTCGTCGCCGAGGCCAGCTTCTCGTCGTCGGCCACCCGCGAAATGAGATATGAAAAGGTGAGGGCGCGAGACCGCACATCGGTCAATGTCGTATGAATTCGGAGCAGTTCGTCATAGCGCGCGGCAGAGTGATACCTGACGTTGGCTTCCGAGACGGCGAGTGCCACGCCATCACGCTCGACTTCGGCATAGGACTTGATGTGCTGCCGAATGAAATCGGTGCGGCCCATTTCGCACCAGACGAGGTAGTTCGCATGATAGGCGACCCCCATCTGGTCAGTCTCGGCGTAGCGCACGCGGGTTTCGGTGACAGTGGCGTTCACAGAGCGAGAGTTAATACCCTGAACCGCTTTGTAAAGCATTGGACGGTGAGGTAGGTTCAGCAGCGATGAATCCCGCACTCCCAGCACCGTGTTTCATACTCTCCGATGCGCATCTCGGAACACCCGGAAACCCGGGGAACAACGGGACGTTGGGGACGCGGGGGGAGGAACGCCATGACCCGGAACGCAGTATCGTCGCACTGATGGAGCTCGCCCGGCGCGAGGCCAAGTCAGTAGTGATCAATGGCGACCTGTTTGATTTCTGGTTCGAGTGGCGCAGCGTGATGCCCCGGGTGGGATTTCGGGCGCTCGCCGCGATCGCGGCTGCGGCCGAGGCTGGTGTTCGAGTCGTCTGGATTGCCGGAAACCACGATTGTTGGGGGGGAGACATCCTGCGGGAAGCTGGGGTCGAGTACCACGTTGGTCCCTGGCGCGGAACGATCGGCAACTGGGAAACGCTGATCGAGCATGGAGACGGGCTGCGCGACCGTGAAGATGCCGGATATCGCGCGCTGCGTACTGTTCTTCGGAACCCGCTCGCCATCTGGGCCTTCCGCCATCTCCTGCATCCCGACTGGGCAACGGCCCTGGCGCAACGGACGTCGCACACCAGTCGCGGGATGCGGCCGCGTGACGGCGGTGAGGGTTTGGCCCGCGTGGCGGAGGCGCGGCTTGCTGCAGATCGCGAGCTGGACCTCTACATCTTCGGGCATTCGCACGCAGCAGCCATGGAGCGCAGGCCGGAAGGAGCGGTCTATGCGAATCCGGGCGCGTGGATGGACGGACCCGGCCTTCTCCAAGTCACGGACGGCGCGCTCTCACAATGCGATTTCGCAGGCGGCGCGCTTCGAGAACTGAGACGAACACCTCTTCGGCCGAAGAAGGCCTGGCAACGGGATCGGTAGCGCGGCGCGTCAGTAACTCCCGCCGCCACCCCCGCCGCTGGTGGAGCCCGACCCGCCAAATGAACTGCCTCCTCCCCCGCCCCCGCCGCTCCCTCCGGACGAATGCGATTCGGTGATTTTCGGAATCACCACAGTTTCGGTCCAGCGGGCCTTGCAGTTCTTGCAGCTAAACCGCTTCTCACCGACCCCCGCAGAGACGGTCGTCGCCGGTACCATCTGCCGGTATGAGTGCGTCGCGGTCCGGCGGTGGCATTCGCGACAGTCCGTGTGAGTACTGAAGATCTTCCGGTACGGAGCAACCAGAGACTCGCCACAGCGGCAGACCCAGACGTCGTAGTCGACGCTGCGGATCTTTTCCTCGAGACGCTGTCCGGAATCGAGTTTGGCGTCGTCGGCCCGTTCGTCCAGACGCTGCATCAGGCGCCCACACTTCGCACACTTTCGCGGCTTGTTGCGGCGATATCGCAGGAATCCGACAAATCCCGCGAAGAGCGCACCGATCGAGCCCAGAACGGCCCCCACAATGGCCAGCCGGCGTGCCTTCCGGGCGCCGCGTTGTTCCGCAGCGGCAGCTCGACGTGCATCGTCCGCCACAGTGGCCGGCGCTGACAAGGCAGGGTCGCTCCGGAGGCGCGCCGCAATTGCGTCAATCCCTGCGGCTATGCCGGCAGCGTGGTCCAGTTTCCTCAGATGCGGAATGATCGCGTCGCGACAAATCGCAGCAGCCGTTGCGTCGGTGATGTACGCCTCCGCGCCCGTGCCCGTCGTGATCCAGCACTCTCCCCGGTTGTTGGGTGAGATCTCCTTCGGCACAATGAGCAACAGCACGCCAAGATTGCGTCGCGCCGAACCAATGCTGTCCACACGGCCCACTCGCCAGTTGCGGTAGATCTCCACGCCGACCTGATTCGGCGAGTAGTCACCCACCGACGGAAGGATTGCGACCGCGATGTCACCGAGGCCGGCCGCCTGGACCGCGCGGATCTTGGCGTCAAGCACCGTGCGTGCGTCCGGCTTGAGGACGTTCCGCCGGTCGGAAATGAACGACGCCGGCGTGGGAATGGGTGGAACCATCTTGGCGATGGCGCCGCCACTCGGCGTGGATTGCGGGATTACGCCGGCGAGTAACGCAAGAAGGGCGAGAGCGTGCATCATTAGAGCCGGCGCGGCGGGATCCGCTAACGGAGCTTCAGCTCTGCGCTGATACCCCATCCTTGTCGCGTGGGCGCGGCGCGCAGTTTGACGCGTTCGGGCAAATCCCAGAGCTGTGCGCCGACGAACGCCTCGGCCCCTGCGATCAAATGATTGAACAGGAGGATGGCGCTCCAGTCCTCCACCTGCAGGCGCCGGGCACGTGTCAGATCCTTGTTGTAGTACGACTGGCCCCACTGCGCGACAACGGGATTACCCTGCGGGTCGACCTGTGCCTGACCGGTGTTCGCGTCCACGGCGTATCGGAGCGGGACGGAGTCCGTCTCATACGCGCGCGCGATGCGAAGGTCATCTACGCTGCGGTGCAGGATGCCGATCGCGAGGGCTTCGACGAGAAAGAAGCCGGCGCCAACCAACGGGCGATTCAGCCGGGCCTGGGCCAGCCCGGGGACCGCCAGTGAATAGAAGAACGCGCGACGCGGGCTGATGGGCGGTTCGAGTCCTGCGCGAACCGATTCGACTCGTTGCGCGGATGCGGCGGCCGGGGCGATGGCGCCGGCGAACAGCAACAGCGCAGCCGGAAACGGCGGAAACCACCGGCAGAAGCGGAAACGCGGCGAGCAGCGCCGGATTGCCGCAACCGACTTGCCCGCGCGTGGCGGGAGCGCATGGGAATCGAACCCACCCAACCCGACGACGTCAGGTCGCATCAGTTTTGAAGACTGAGGGAACCACCAGGCTCCATCCGCTCCCGTGCACACGGCGCCGCATCTGACCACTCACGCCACGACGAGAGCGCGCGCGCCGCGCGGCAACGCCTCGGCCACCACTGCGGCGCCGGGCATCGCGCGCAGGAACTCGTCGACACGATCGGGTTTGAGGGCAACGAACAACCCACCAGAGGTCTGGGGATCGACAAGGATGGCGCGCATCTCGTCCGTCGTACCGCCCCACTCTACCAACGGTTCCAAATAACTGACGTTGCGTGCCGCGCCGCCGGTCAGCGCGCCGCGCTCCAGCATCGCCTTCGTGCCCGCGAGTAACGGTACCGCAGCCGCATTGATGCGAACCGTGATGTTGCTCGCGCGCGCGATATGGGACGCGTGGCCGAGCAGGCCGAAACCCGTGACATCCGTGGCGCAGCGCGCGCCGGCGGCCAGCGCTGCACGACTCGCCGCGGCATTCAGCGTGGTCATCGACTTAGTAAGGCCAATCCGTTCTGCGTCTGGCAAGAGGCCTCGCTTGGCGGCGGTGGCGAGGATGCCAGTGCCAAGCGCCTTCGTCAGGATAAAGACGTCGCCGGGAACGGCGCCCGCATTGGTCAACACCCGATCCGGATGGACGATTCCGGTCACGGAGAGTCCGTACTTCAACTCCTCATCTGTGATGCTGTGTCCGCCGACAATGTGAGCGCCGGCCTCGTGCACGGCATCCTGGCCCCCGCGCAACACGTCGGAGAGCACCTCGATGGGCAACTTCCCGGTCGGGAAGCCGACGATGTTCATCGCGGTGATCGGTTCGCCGCCCATCGCGAAGACGTCGGAGAGCGCGTTGGTCGCGGCTACCCGACCGAAGTCGTAGGGGTCATCGACGATTGGCGCAAAGAAGTCCACCGTCTGCACGAGCGCCATCTCGGGCGAGATACGAAAAATGCCGGCGTCATCGAACGTTTCGTGGCCCACGAGCAAGCGAGGATCGTCGCGCCGCTGCAGCGGAGCCAGCGCCTTCTTCAGGTCCGCCGGGCCCATTTTCGCGGCGCACCCTGCGCAATTGGCCCATTCCGTTAGACGAATACGGGGAACCACGGGGGACGACGGGACGTGGGAGGACACGGGGGGACGAGCCACTACGGGAGTTTGGCCACGCATTCGATCTCGACGCGGACGCCCTTGGGCAGGCCCGCGACGGCCACGGTGGAACGCGCCGGCTTAGTGGCGCCGAGGTGCTTGCCATAGACCTCATTGAGCTTGGCGAAGTCGTCGAACGTCGTGATGAAGATCGTGGTCTTCACGACGTCCTTCCATCCGCAGCCGGCGTTGGCGAGCACCGCGTTCAGGTTCTTCATCACCTGTTCGGCCTGTGCCGTGATGTCACCTTCCACCACCTGCATGGTGGCAGGATCGAGCGCAATCTGGCCGGCCGTGAACAGGAATCCGCCGGCCTTCGTGGCCTGGGCATACGGGCCGATGGCTTCAGGCGCGTCCTTGGTGTGCAGGTACTCCACGGTCATTGCTGCGTCTCCACGAGGTTGAACAGTCGTCGTGCATTTGCGGTCACTGCCTCACCCATCTCGTCCGGCGTCACGCCGCGCACGGCGGCGAGCCGCTGCACCGTGAGCGCGACCCAGCTGGGTTCGTTGCGCTTGCTCCGGTTGGGTACCGGGGCCAGATAGGGCGCGTCTGATTCCGCCAGAATGCGGTCGGCGGGCACCATCTGCACCAGATCATCACCGTCCCACTTCTTGAAGGTCACAATGCCGCTGAAGGAAATGTACCATCCGGCGTTCAGGGCAGTCTCAGTCAACGCTGCGGGGCCCGTATGGCAGTGGAGCACGCCGCGCACCCCTGCTTCGCCGGCCTCGCGAACCATCGCCGCGGTATCATCAACGGCTTCACGCGTATGGACAACGACGGGCTTGCGATGCTCCTGCGCGAGGCCCAACTGCGCAGCGAAGGCCCTGCGCTGCATGGGCCGCGGCGAATGATCGTAGTAGCCGTCCAACCCACACTCCCCAATCGCCACCGCCCCTGCCTCGAGCAACGCCGCGATGGCGGGCACGTCACGCAGTGCGTCAAATGCGGCCGCGTCGTGGGGGTGCACGCCTGCGGTGAAGGCGATGTCGCCTGGGCTCGCGTTGGCGATCGCCCTTGCCGCGTGGGCACGTTCGATCGATTCACCAATGCAAACGAGAGCGGCCGCACCCGCAGAGCGGGCACGGCCGATGATCTCGTCGCGATCGGTGTCGAAGGCCGGGTCGGCCAGGTGACAGTGACTGTCGATGAACCTCACGCGGCGCGCAGCGCTCGCCCCGTGCGGGCTACCGGGCCTTGGCCTGCGCCGGCGACACCGTCGCCGCCCGTGCACCCTTCGAATCGGGGTCGCGCGGGAACCGCCGCTCCACGTACATCAGGATTGGCGAGGCAACGTAGATGGAGCTGAACGTGCCTGTGAAAATGCCGAACGACATGATCCAGGCGAACGGCCGGATGACTTCGCCACCAAAGATCAGCAACGCCGCCGTGGCCGCAAGCGTCGTCGCGTGCGTGAGGATGGAACGCGGGAGCGTTTCGTTTACCGAACGATTGAGCGTGTCGTAGAGTGTTTCCTTGCGATTCTTGCGCAGGTTCTCACGGACGCGGTCAAAGATGATGATCGTATCGTTGAGCGAATACCCAATGACGGTCAGGAGCGCCGCGATCACCGTCAGCGACACTTCGAGCCGGAGCATGGCCATAAAGGCGATCGTGGCGATGATATCGTGCGCCGTGGCGAGAACGGCCGAGAGGCCGAACCTCCACTCGAAGCGCCAGGCGAGATACATCAGCGTGATGGCGAAGGAGATGAGCACGGCGAGCAGCGCGCCGCGCCGCAGTTCCGAGCCCACGCGGGCGCCAACAACTTCCGCACGGTCCACCCGGAAGCCATCCTGACCCACCAGGTCCGAGACCACCTTCCGCACATTCTGCGAAGCGACCTCCGTGCCGGCCGTACTGGTGTCGCCCTGCATCCGGATGATGTACTCCGTCTTGGATCCGAACTCCTGAATTTCTGCTCCGTGCAATCCGCCGGCCACCAGCGCTGTGCGCAGCCGCTGCACGTCCGGTTGCTGCGTGAACGTGAGCTGCATGACGGTGCCGCCAGTGAAGTCCACGCTGTAGAGCAAGCCGCCACGCATGACGAGGGCGACGAGTCCGACCACGATAAACGCGATGGTCAGGCCGGCCGCCGTGCGCCACCAGCGGATAAAGTCGTACTTGGTGTCGTGAAGAATCCGATACATCAGATGCTCAGTGCCTCGGCCGTCCGATTACGGTTCAGCCAGATGAGGTAGAAGGTGCGGATGACGAAGATCGCGGTGAAGAGCGATGCAGCGATACCGGCGAGAAGCGTCACGGCGAATCCGCGCACCGGGCCGGTGCCGAACTGATACAGGACGACAGCCGTAAGTGCCGTCGACACACTCGTGTCGACGATGGCCGGAAGCGCGTGGCGGAACCCTTCCTCAATGGCGGTGCGCACGGTCTTGCCGTGCACGATCTCTTCGCGAATGCGCTCAAAGATCAGCACGTTCGCGTCAACGGCGATACCGATGGAGAGCACGAATCCGGCGATGCCGGGCAGCGTGAGCACCGCGCCGAACAGCGAGAGGGCCGCCATGGTGTACAGCACATAGAGCACGAGGCCCGCAATCGCCAGCACACCGGAGAAGCGGTAGTAGCCGACCATAATGGCGATCACAAGCGTGATGGCAATGAGACCGGCCGTAATGCCCGCCCGGATGGAGTCGGCGCCAAGCGACGCGCCGATGTTGCGTACTTCGGCAACACGAAGCGGCGCCGGTAGCGCACCGGCGCGCAGCACCAGGGCCAGGTCGCTGGCGGCCTGCAGGCTGCCACCACCCATCGTGATCTGGCCGCGGGTGCCGATGGCGCTCTGAATCACCGGAGCGCTCATCACGCGGTCGTCGAGCACGATCGCCATGTAGTCCTTCACGTGCTTCCCGGTCTCGACGCGGAAGCGACGTCCCCCTTCGTTGTTGAGCTGAAACTCGACCACGGTGCCTTCGATCGGCACCTGGGTCGGCTTGGCGTCGGTGAGGTAGTCGCCGGTAATAATCGGCCGTGCGTCGAGCACATAAAGCGAGCGAACCGCGCGGCCGGCCGTGACGATGGTGTCAGCACCCCAGCGGATTTCCTTCCCCGGTGGGAGCGCCGCCTGAATGTCGGGATTCTTGAGGTAGCCGTCGAGCTCGGCCATATCGGTGGTCATCACGGCATAAATGCCGGGGACACCGGTCGGCTGGATCAGCCGAGAAAAGGGCCCGTCGGTTGCCGTGGCGGCCGAATCGGCCTTCTTGCCGGTATCGGAAAAGAGCGCCTTGAGGCCGGGCGCGTTGGCCGTGTCTCCGGCGGCGGTGACGGTGCGCGTACCGAGTTTCTTTTCCCGCACGATGCCGTCGAGCCGCGAGGCAACGCGCTCCAGCGCGTTGGTCTTGTCCGTGATCTGGAACTTCAGGAAGGCCGACTTTTGCACAACCTGCGTCGCGCGCTCGGGGTCATCGATGCCCGGCAGCTCGACGATGATTCGGTCGTTGCCCACCTTCTGCACGACCGGCTCGGAAACACCGAACTCGTCGATGCGCGTGCGCACCACCTTGAGCGAGCGGTCGATCGCGTCGGTCTTGTCCGCGATGGCACGATCGGTTTCGTCCAGCTCAAGGGTCATGTGCATGCCCCCCTGGAGGTCGAGACCCCGCTTGAGCGGCACGCGCTTGACGGTATCGAAGCCGATGGATCCATCGGCGCGTTTGACACGCTCGATGGTATTCCGAGGGGTCAGCGCTACCAGGGAGAGCGCCATAAGGCCGAGAATGAGGCCGATCCGGTACTTCAGGTTTGACATACCGCGGAACTAGGGAAAGGGGCAAAGAAAGGCAAACTTCAAATTTAGCCGTGAGAACGGGTGCGGGTCAAGCGATCTGCTGTAATGACAAGAGGTTATAAACAACCGGGAACTGCGGGACGTGGGGGGAGGTGTGGGGACGTACGCTCACCTTCACCTATGCACCGGCACGCGCGCGGGCCAATAGCAGCCGGGCGGCCAGTTCATCCGTGCGAAGCTGAGCGACGAGCGCCTCCGGACCGTCGAACTTCTTCACATCGCGGATCCTGGCAACGAAATCCACGCGGACTCGCTGACCGTACCAGTCGCCACTCACGTCGAACAGATGCGCTTCAATCATCCGGCGTTCGTCGCCGAATGTCGGCCGCCCTCCCAAGTTGAGCATACCCGGGAAGGTGCCGGTAGGTGTCACTACCCGGACCGCGTAGACGCCATCGGGAGGCAGCAGCTTGGCCGGGCCAGGCGTCTCCACGTTGAGCGTACGAAATCCGAGGGCCGCGCCGCGAGCCGCCCCGTGTTCAACGGTCCCGGACACCGAGTATGGCCGGCCCAGGCCGTCCGCAGCTCTGGCCAAGTCGCCGCCGGCAATGGCCCGACGGATGGCCGTGGACGATACGGGACGGCCATCGCGGCCATCCACCGCAGGCACGACGTGCACGCGGAAGCCGCGATCGCGGCCGAGGCGTTCCAGCGTCGCGGCGTCGCCGCTCCGGCCACGACCAAAGCCATGATCGTGCCCAATGAACAGCTCGCACATTCCGTATTGGCGAATCAGGATCTGGTCAACGAACTGATCGGCCTCAAGCGCCGCGAGTTCGCGCGTGAACGGAACGACACCGATTTCGTCCAGCGCGCGCGGCGCGAGGACGTCTTGCTTTTCCTGCCCGACTGTCAGCAGCGCGGGCGCAGCTCCAGGATTGACGATGACCAAGGGGTGCGGGTCGAACGTGACCAGCACGCTCCGGAGACTGCGCTCTTTTGCCGCCGCTACAAGCCTGTCGAGGACGAGTCGGTGTCCACGATGCACGCCGTCGAACGTGCCGACTGTGACGACGCTTGGCGCGGCGGCGCTCATTCGGCGGCCCCGAACACGACGCGCGGCTGCCACCGGTCCCCGCGTTCCGACGGTCGCCGCTCGCCGAATGCCACGAGGGTCGTGAATGACGATTCGGCGTGTGATTTCACAAGCGCCGCGTGCGACCCCGGCACCCGCGCCTCGACATCAATGCCGCGGACGATCTTGGCCACCTCGTCTACGCTGAGCGTCTGTACGGGATGGCCAACAAGCGCTTCGAGGGCCGGAGCAAGCGGCGCGTGCCCTTCCCTCAACTGTTCCAATGTCACCGCGCGGCCGAGCTCGAACTCGCCGGCCCGATGCCGTCGCAGCGCCGTGAGGTGGGCGGCGCTTCCAGCCGCGCGCGCAATGTCGCGTGCCAGCGATCGCACATATGTGCCGCCGGCGCACGCCACGCGCATCCGGCAGCTGGCCACCCCGCCGTCGATCAGTTCGCGCTCGGAGAGGACGATCTCATGCACGGTCACCGGCACAGGCTCCAGCGCAACGTCCTTCCCGGCACGAGCGAGCTCATAGGCACGCTTTCCGTCGATGCGCTTGGCCGAGTAGTCGGGAGGCACCTGCGAGATCGTGCCGATGTGCGACTGAACAGCGGCATCGAGCCTCAGCGGATCCGGTCGCGGTGCCTCGCGCGTGACCGTTCCCTCGAGATCTTCCGTATCTGTCTCGGCGCCGAACTTCACGACGGCCTCGTAGACCTTGGGCTCGTCGTGGATGTACTGCAGCAGTCGCGTCGCCCGGCCAACAAGCAGCACAAGAAGCCCGGTCGCGAAGGGGTCGAGCGTACCGCCGTGGCCGATGCGTTTTTCGCCGAGGGCCCGGCGGGCCGCCATCACGACATCGTGCGAGGAGACACCTGCCGGCTTGTCCACCAGCAGGACGCCGTCAACGGGCGTCGGTGTTGTCTTCGGCAGGGGCACTGGGCGCTACCGGGTCAGTCCCGGGTGCGGCGTCCTTGATCTTGTTGAGCAGTGTCTCAATGCGCGCCGCGCGGGCGATGCTTTCGTCGAGCCGAAACGTGATGTAGGGCGCGACACGCAGGCGCAGCGCCTGACCGATACGGCCACGCATCGTCGGCGCTACGGTCTGCAGGCCTTCGAGCGTCTCGGAGCGCGCGGGCTCATCGGCGTAAATACTGACAAACACCAGGGCCGAGCCCAGGTCGCGGGACATTTCGACCCCGGTCACCGTGATGAATCCAGTGACCCTGGGGTCGCGCACGCCCGCCGCGAGAATCGTGGCGACTTCCTCGCGAACCGCCTCCGCTACGCGGTCGGGCCGCCTCGTATCACGTGGTGGCATCTCATTCGCCGGAGGCGCGCGGTCCTGACTCGAATGTGCGCGCCACGGTCTCCTTGCGATAACACTCCAGCATGTCGCCGACCTTCACGTCATTGAAGTTCTCGACGCCGATGCCGCACTCGTAGCCCTTCTCCACTTCCTTCACGTCGTCCTTGAAGCGGCGCAGCGAGGCAATCGCGCCCTCGTAGACTTCCTTGCCATCGCGGATGACCCGGATGCGGCCCTGCCGGTTGATCGTGCCGTTGCGCACGTAGCAACCTGCGATGGTCCCGATCTTGGACACCTTGAATGTCTCGCGGACTTCCGCGTCACCGAGGATGACTTCCTTCTCCTCGGGGCGCAGCATCCCTTCGAGCGCCTGCCGCACATCGGCGACGGCCTCATAGATAATCTTGTAGAGGCGAACGTCCACGCCCTCACGCTCGGCAGCCGCGCGCGCCTTGTTATCCGGACGCACGTGGAAGCCAATGATGATTGCGCCGGCGGCCTTGGCCAGAAGGATGTCACCTTCGGTGACTGCGCCGACGGCGCGCTGGATGACCTCGACGGCGACTTCCTCGGTCGACAGCCCCGCCAAGGCATCGGCGAGCGCTTCCGCCGGACCGCCCTGATCGGCCTTGATGAGCAGCTTGAGCGAACGGCGCTCGCCTGCCGCGGCATTCGCCATAAAGTCCTCGAGCGAAACGGCGCCCTTTGCGGTGCGCCGGCTCTTGGCTTCGCGGTCGAGTCGCTCACGCGTCTGCGCGATCTCGCGCGCCTTCATCGAGTCTTCGACCACGAGGAACTGGTCGCCGGCCATCGGGACGCCGGTCATGCCGAGTACCTGCACCGGGACGGCCGGCCCCGCTTCCTTGACGGCCTTCCCGCGCTCGTCGATGAGCGCGCGCACGCGGCCGGAGAACAGGCCGCAGATGAAATCGTCACCAACGCGCAACGTGCCGTTCTCCACGAGCACCGTGGCGACGGGTCCCTTACCGGCATCGAGTTGCGCTTCCACGACGGCGCCCGTGGCCTTGCGGTCCGGATTCGCCTTGAGGTCGAGAATTTCCGCCTGGAGGAGAATCTGTTCCAGCAGCTTGTCGACGTGGGTTCCCTTCTTGGCGCTGATTTCAGAGTGGAGCGTCTGCCCACCGAACTCCTCAAGCACGACCGAATGGCCGAGCAGTTCCTGCTTGACCTTCATGGCATTCGCCGCCGGGAGGTCAATCTTGTTGATCGCGACGATCATCGGCACGCCGGCATTCTTGGCGTGCGAAATGGCCTCGATCGTCTGCGGCATGACCGAGTCGTCGGCCGCCACGACGAGCACCACGATGTCCGTCACCTGAGCGCCGCGGGCGCGCATCGCGGTAAAGGCTTCGTGACCTGGAGTATCGAGGAAGGTGACGACCTTCCCTGATGCGGTCGTAACGTGGTACGCGCCGATGTGCTGCGTGATGCCGCCCGCCTCACCCGCAACGACATTCGCCTTGCGGATATAGTCGAGCAGCGACGTCTTGCCGTGGTCGACGTGGCCCATGATGGTGACCACGGGCGGCCGCGACTTCAGCGACTCCGCCGTATCCACGGGCGCCTCTTCCACCGCGGCCGCGTATTCCTGCTCAAGCACGGCGTTATAGCCGAATTCCGACGAGATCAGTTCGATCTGGTCAAAGTCGAGCCGCTGATTGATGGTGACCATCAACCCGAGGTGCTTGAACGCAAAGCTGACGATTTGCGTGGCCGGAATCTTGAGGATCCCAGCGAGTTCGCTGACGGTGATGAACTCGTTGACGCGGACGAGCTTCTTCTCGACCTCGGCCGCGGCGGCACGCATGGCATCCAGTTCTTCCCGATCCACTTCATCCGGGCGGCGGCGCTTGGCCGGACCACCCGTCATCTGCTTCATCGTGCGGAAGATGTTTGCCGACACCGCTTCCTGATCGACCGCACCGCGCTTGCCTTTACGACGCCGTCCGCTGGACGGCATCGGTCCGCTGACGGACGACGGCGGTCCACCGCGGCCACCGCCACCACCACCCTGGCCACGGTCGTCGCGACGCGACATGCCTCCACCGGGAACACCCGGGGACGCCGACGCGATCGGTCGCGGCGGGAACGGCAGGTTGCTCACGCCGGGTCGCGGGCGCGGCGCGCCCGGAACGACGGGGCGCGGACGTGGACGAACTGGTACT
>Ga0207952_1000976_pt1 | contig 15272 bp, 12 predicted proteins | sample SubbioR12Aug_8Ca_FD_184831 | JGI IMG/M metagenome (GOLD analysis project Ga0207952, IMG submission 184831) | Serpentinite rock and fluid subsurface biosphere microbial communities from McLaughlin Reserve, California, USA - CR12Aug_8Ca (SPAdes) | ecosystem: Environmental > Terrestrial > Deep...
AAGAAGTGCTTGAACTGCATACGTGGTTGCGTAGCGTTTGCGAGCAAAGACCATTGTCAGCGTAATAAACCTCAACTTTAACTATCCAGGGGATTGCAGTGTTTATCGTATTACTGAACATATCAGGTAGCAAAGAGCTGGCAGCCAAGCACATGGCAGAACACAAGGCCTGGCTTCAAAACGGCTTTGAGGAAGGTGTCTTTCTCGCTTCTGGAAATCTTTCAGGCCAGCCTGGAGGAGGAATCTTAATTCACGGCCTCAACGAAGACGAGCTTCAACAGCGTCTTAACCAGGATCCCTTCGTTATTCATGGCATTGTGTCGGTGCAGATTATTGAGATCACACCGTCCAGGACGGATCCGCGCATGGCATTCTTGCTGGAGAGCGTGGCATGAATCAGATGTTTCTGGGTGCTGACGGACTACCGCATTGCAGGTGGTGCGGTACTGCGCCGGTATTTCTTGATTATCATGACCGGGAGTGGGGTTTCCCGGTCTCGGATGATTTCAGGTTGTTTGAAAAAATTTGCCTGGAAGGATTTCAGTCTGGACTGAGCTGGCGAACAATTCTTGCTAAGCGCGAGAATTTTCGTGCAGCCTTTCTCGGATTTGATTTTAACAAGGTGGCCTGTTTTGATGAGCAAGATGTGGCTCGTCTGTTGCAAAATGAGGGTATCGTCCGGCACAGAGGCAAGATTGAGGCTGTTATTCACAACGCTGTGCGTGCCCAGGAATTGATTCAAGAAACTGGCTCACTTGCGGCCTTCTTTTGGCGTTACGAGCCAGATGCATCGGGGTTGCCCGCACCACAAACCGTGTCCACTTCTCCTGAATCTATTGCTTTGTCCAAGGAGCTAAAGAAACGGGACTGGAAGTTTGTTGGACCAACTACTGCCTATGCATTCATGCAAGCCATGGGATTGATTAACGATCATGTTCCAGATTGTGTGACTCGACTTCAAGTCGAACGCGAACGGAAAAAGTTTAAGAGGTCGGTTCTGATGCTTATTAAGAGGCAGTTGTGAAATTGGGATGGTAAGTCCAATTATCCAGAAATCATTGAACTGCAGTCCATCGATTTACTGGTATTTGCATCCTATATCTATCCCCTCCTACGCAGTATGTTTAATGTCTACATAAAACTGATTTACTAAGTGCGACCAGGCTGCTGGCATTGCAGTTAGGCTAGCTCGCAGGAGAATAACTACGACCAACCAATGGGTAATCCACTTACGGATTGGCTTGAGCGAGGGAATTAGGACTGTACTACAATTTCTGTACTATTCCCTATACGCTGAGCACTTTCAAAATTACCGCATCTTTCGGTTATAAAGACCAGCGTTTTAATAGCTAAAAGTGTTATGGGTTATTTTTACCTTTATCTCGGCACGACCCCTAATACGCTAGGTCACGGTGTGTTGGCCGGGCGCTTACATTTGAGAATTAAAGCGCAGGTGGCTTTTTTGACGCGACTGAGTGGCACAGGCGAAATACGAATGAGTGGAATTTTTGTATGCGATTCAGTGGTTTTATTTATGCGAATATGCAATACGCCGCAAGACCGCTAACTGGCTAGAGTTAGCCAAGGCCATCAACCTTGCCCGCAAATCTCTACAATTGCCTTAGGCGATGGGGAAAGCGAAGTCACACAAACATGTGCGTGGAATGATTTCGTTTTCCAAAAAATGAAGATCTACATCGAAACATCTGTCCGTCCCTTCTATCAGGGTCAACGCACCATTCCCAGTCAGAATAATTATCCGCGATCGCAACATCAACAAGATCATTTTGGCAGATATTACTCTTTGGATGTTTTTCTAAAGGCAAAGGGCCAGGATAAACAATCTTGATATTGTTCGCTTTCGTACTTGCCTTTACCTCCCCCGCAAGTGTGCAAGATTCTTCAATTTGCCAATGTAAAAAACCATCGCAAGTACAATCTTTTTCGAAATTAATCGAGACTTTTTTATCATTGCGAATATATTCGTCCAATTGATACCATATACCAAAAAAACCACAGTAACTCCAACGCAATTTGGAGGAAGCTGAAATGGTCATTCGATGATACTCAGGCCCCATCAATCTCAAATTGAATATATCATTTTTAGGCCTTTTTAAGCCTTCAATATTGCATATTCCTTCGTTAGACATTCGCCATACAAGATAGCTAAGAGCAACTACACAGATTTCGTCTGAACATAATGCAAATCCATCCTCGCGACTTAAAGACATCAGAGTTTGAAAGCAGCATTTGTGAGATTTAACAAATCGCTTGAAAATATGCCTCCGTACGCTGCGATACATTTTCTCCGTGTCGCTGTTTGCGTAATTTTCCATTCCTCCCTTTAAATATTCTTGACGGCGTTCCGTCCATTCCATAGATTGGGCGCGCGAAGGTGCTTCTGATAATTTCCATCCAATATAAAAAGGACAGACGTCCATCCCATAACCGAGTAATACTGGAGATATCTGCTTATTCTCCTGCAATTGTCCCTCATGAATTGCTAGATTTCTTAAAACAAAAGGTGTTTGCTTACAAGCCAAACGAAGAGAAACCCACCAATTCATAAACTGCAAGCATTTTTCTTTAACAAAGTCTTCCATTTCAGAATCTAAGCTATTTATTTGAGTCAAATTCAAAAATTTTCCCAGTGGTAGCTTACAACGTTTGCAAGCAGGCACACCTTGAAAGTAGTATCTTGAAACGCCATTTATCGTACTGCTTGTGCAACAGCCGAGGCATCCCGCACGGAGTTCGCATTGATGCCACGGACATTCTGTGATTAATGCCAAATCGAACAATGTACAATGATAGCCAAGCTCAACACACTTGGGGCAATGCTTAATTTTGTATTGAACTGATCGATCCGAATAGGAATGAAAATGAAGCGTATCGAGAAATCCTGTTTTTAGCCGGTCCGGCACTACTCCCAGCAAAGAACCAAATTTCTCAAAATCTATCCACGCACTATTGCTAAGATCGAAAGGATTAACGTTCGTCACTTGGACATCTTGGCGTCGAATTAGCTCAACGAGTTCCCTCATTGCCATATAATTATGAGCGAGAATTTTCAAAAAAATAGACCACCCAGATTCGAACGGCGCTGGAGCCACCGAATTCCACGTTAGCCTTTCATTAACGTATTTCATTTCATTTTCCTGTATCAAGAAGGCATAACATATGCCCTGAAATTGCGAAGATTCGATGCTTCAACAGCTTCATCGATATCTTCTTCGCTGAATGCGAAATCAGTAAAATCGTGTTTCCAATACGCTAAAAGTAAATACTCGATCGTTAGGCACACATGTTCCATGGGCAACCCACTAACAGGTTGTGAAACGACATGCTTAATCAGGGTCTCCCATATTTTCTTGGTATAATTTGCCAACCTAAATCCACAAGCAAAAGCTTCCGGGAAAAAAAATTGGGTATAAGATATTTTCGACTCTTCGGGAAACCTTGAATGCTCATCATAAAGTTGCAATAAGGAGCGTAGTTCTTGAATCGAAGAACATCCTTCGAATTGAAGGGGCTCACTTAAAAACCGTGCGATGATCTGTGACTGGTTTTTTGTCTGTAATGCAGTCCACCGATCAATGATTTCAGGCTGAGCAAAAGCTACCGTTGTCATTTTTATCTTTATGAGTGATAGGGCATTATGAAATATCAAAAGTTGTTTTAAATACATCTCGCTTAAAAGTTGCATTTCATCAACAATAAGGACGAACTGGGTGCCGTTTCTCCGTCCAACCTCTAGTTGAATGTCAGTTTTAATATTTCGCAAGAGTAGAGAAGTATCCGTTCGTGAAGCCAGTGTATGATTTTGTCCTTCAAGTAACAATTTAAACATATGTGAATCAGAAGGCCTTTGAGAATCCCTCGCACTAATCAGTAATACATATGACCTCGGAAATTCCTTTGTAAGTAGCAGCAGAATTTCTTCAGCACATGTCGTCTTTCCCAGGCGTGGAGGACCATAGAAAAAAATTCCCGTACGCCTAGCGGCAACACGTTCTCGGACTATTGCATATGATCGACCAATCATCGGTGTTTCAAAACGATACTCACGTAACAAAACTGGATGAAACTCTATCTGTTCTTTTTGCAAAGACCGAATTCGCTTGATGAGTTTGATGGCAGTCGCATTTAGTGGCTGCTGAATGCTTTCCATAATAGAATCTCCCGTCATTTAGCATTTCTTACTTTTTTGACAGTCGGAATTGGTTGATCAAGAATGGAGCGCCGGTTCTGCAATTCTTTAGTACTGTGAGTTATTGGAGCGTTAAATTTCTTAGGCTTGGTTGCGATAGTTGGTGTCGCGTCAACCTCCATTGCCAGTCGCGTTGCTTCGGTTGCTTGTCGTGGGGCGAGAGGTAAATCGTTCTTTTTCTTTTGTTGTTTTGGCGTAGACAAATATTCCAAGGTCTTCAGAATAGGGTCATCAAATTCAGATAGAACAAGAATTTTCTTTGCGATCAAATTATTTATGGCTTTTCGTGTACGGCGGCTATGTTTAGTTTTTGCCCATCTGCCTGAAACCGAAAGAAAACCCAATTCGGCACCGTTCATGAGATATGCTTTTAGATGGCGAAAGTCTTCTTCATCAACTACTTCTACCAAGATTTTTTTGCCAATTAAATTTGTCAGTTCGTTCAAAATTGAATTCGTGTAATGCCCTCCATCCAGTTGGATATAAGGCCTCCGTCCAGTTTTAATACTTCCTCTCACTGTGACGATAATAAATTCCGAAAATATATTATTTTTCTCAATTATCGACTTAGGCAACCGACGGAGCATAAATTGGTCGGACCGTTCATTTAAGAAATAACGAATGAATTCAATAGGTGTCAAATAGGAGACTCCGCTAGCAGGCGTCACATTGTGTTGAGCAAAATAGACATCAACGGCGTCTTCGGCCAAGACAGCGCGAACCTTATGACGAACTGCTTTTTTTTCAGCATCAGGAGCCCTGCCATTAAATGGGTTAGCTCCAGTTGTTGACGGTAATCGCTTGAACACGTCTTTGGAAATTTCTCCGAATGTGCGTTCAATGTTAGGGCGTCTCTCGAAATGGCCCACGGCTCCCCAAGAAATAACTATTCCTAGCCTTTTTCGCACCTTGCTATGAATGGCTTCAGATAAATGAGCAAGTGCTCCATCAAGAAATGTGGTTGTCCAACATGCATATAATAACTCAGGTATTACACCGTTAGCTAAACCAGAGTCAGGCGGATATTTAGTACCCGTAATAAGCTTCTTCGGTTCCCAACGTTTAGAGATTGCTTTAGCGATAGTCCTTACGACGTCATCGGACGTCACCTCACTTCGATATACAATCGAATACGCTAAAACTGCAGTCGAAGCACGGTCCACAGCGGCAACCAACCATAGGCGCTCTAACAACAACTCCGTTTCGGTTCCTTCTGGAGTTTGAAAAGCTACCGATAAGAATGAGTCAACACGATAGGCGTCTATTTCAACCGCGTCATAAGGCTCATCGAATGAAAGGAACGTTGATTTACCTGTACCGGTGCTTAAATGTGCCTTGGCAGCGGATTCACTACGCACATTAACGGCACGTGAAAAATTTTCATGCAACAGACGAGACATGAATTTCTGAATGGTTCTCAAACCGTGATATTGAGTATTAAATGGCCACTCTGTTTCGCAAACACCATTTGCTCTTACTGTATCCATAAAAATCTTGTGGAGTGTTTTTGCAGCGATGCGATGCTCCAGCAATTTGTTAGCCTTAGAATAATTTAGAATGTGGTTTGTAAGCTCTTCTTCTAGTTGGGGGAAACGCTGTAACATTACATTCAATACACCACTGAGTCCCCCTTGTTGGTGTCGTCTTTTCTCAGAGAAACTGGCGTGACGAATGTTTGGACTGATTCTTACGTAGGGAATCAGCGCGCGAAAGCCAAAAATCTGGCCATCACTTGCAAGGGTCAAACATTTTTTTGCTAATTTCGCGATATAGGTTCGAGTTACACCAGTTCTTGCCTCAATTTCACGGCCTGGTAAACCAGCAAAATAAAGGCTCACGGCGTCTTTAAAGGAGTTAAATTTTCGTGCTGAATCTTCTTCGAATGTTGAAGCAACCACAGTTGGCCAAAGCTCAAGTGGCGGGCAATTAGCGAGGGCTGTATTCCTACTCCAGCGGTTGGAAGGAGTTATTCCATTGCCATTGAGTTCCATAGCTAAATCCATACTTTGTCAGATCTAGAGTAATCATGCCCAAAATTGCGTGACGCACAAATACTCCAATCAAGACTGATTCGTCTGATCCCAAATGAGATAGTTCCAAAAGAATTGCACGTAAACTCCCCCTTTTTAGACGTTCAAGTCCGTCAACCAAAGCCATTGTTTCTCTCGGATAAGTTGTGTCACGCAATACCGATGAATATGAAATTGCGCGCAGCCACCGTATACTGGTTATCGAGTGCGGAGACAAATTTTGATCACTATAGATTCTGTACGGAATTTGTTGAGTAGCATTTGCCGCAGCTTGCGATAGCAATTGAGAATTTTCTGTTTGCCTACTGCCCTCTTTGCATCTCACTTCATGCCATTCTTTCGTTCCGTCTGAGCACGTAACTTCAGCATCTAAGTTTATGGAACGTATTTTTTTCTTATTTATTAAGGGAATTTCGACACTTATAGATAGATCAAATGTCTTAACGGAGGGATTGGTCTCAAGGAAGTGGATCCAATGTACTAACCGGCGATCAGATGAAATAATCCAGTCACGATTGGTTTTGAAACTGTAAACTAAAAATAAATTACTATTTTTATGTCCCCTGCCACGATATGCATCAAAAATTCTTGTTCTTTGCCTAGAACTAAGTGTTGGTGAGGTTGAGCTCATTTTGCACTCACAGTGATTTTCCAAAAGGGCTAAGACCTGCCTCGAATTTGACGGCGCTACATACTTGTATAAAATTTAGTTCAAGTACAAAAAAAATCAAGTATAACTACAAATAATGTTGAAGTAAGTATTATACAAAACTTAATAAACTACTATAGATATAGGTGATATCTATTTGATTTTTATTATTTTTTATATCGTGAAATGTTCACTTTTTAGTTCGAGAGGCTACTATCCCGTCTCACACAATTGTAAGCAAATAATTTGTTACTCATATTTACCCGAGATGAATTTATCAAAATGGTAAACTGCTACTTTAGTTGTGATTTCTCAACATGAGAAAGTTTTTGGCTTTTACGGTCAAAATTTAGCCTATATTCAGTGACCTTTCCTCTTTAGATTTTTTATGCAATCGTTTAGCAGCACAGACACAAAAATAAACCCAGAAATTTTGTATGGCGAGGAAAGGCTTGATTTTTTACGGGACGAGATTCTTGCCGATTTACTTGAAGCAAGTGCGGCTGCTTTTCCTGACAAGATTGCGTTGATCTCTGGTGAGCAGTCTCTCAGCTATCGGCAATTAAATACTGAGGCAGACCGTGTTGCTTCTGTCTTGATCGCTGCAGGTGTACTGCCTGGGCATATTATTGGTTTGTGGCTGCCTCGTGGTGTTCACTTGCTGGTTATGCAGGCCGCCATCGCCAAGTCTGGCGCAGCCTGGTTGCCATTTGATGCTGACACGCCTGTGGACAGGATTGCTGTTTGCCTTAACGATGCCAATGCATTTGGCATCTTGAGCTGCCAGGCTTTTGCTGCGCAGTTAAATGAGTTGAGTTGCCGAAAATGGCTGGCTGAGGAAGCACTGGCCGATGCTGGGCAAACCATCCTTAGGCGCAGCACCGTCAAAGGCACTGATCCTGCCTATGTCATTTACACATCAGGCTCTACTGGCAAGCCCAAGGGCATATTGGTGAATCAGGCCAGTATTTGCCATTTTTTGCGCAGTGAAAACCATGTGCTGGGAATACGGCATGATGATCGCGTGTATCAGGGATTTTCATTGGCATTTGATATGTCATTTGAAGAAATCTGGATCAGTTATCTGGTTGGCGCCACTTTGTGGCTGGCTCCTAAGGAAATTACTGCCGATCCAGACGCCCTGCCGCTGGCTTTGAATGAAAACTGTATCAGTGTTTTACACGCAGTACCTACCCTGCTCGCTTTGTTCAGCTGTGAGGTTGACAGTTTGCGCCTGATTAATCTGGGTGGTGAAATGTGCCCTGAAGTACTGGTCAAGCGCTGGTCCCGGCCTGGACGACAGATGTTCAACACCTATGGGCCGACGGAAGCCAGTGTATCTGCCAGTCTGGCTCAGCTACAAGCTAATCAGGCTGTCAACATAGGCCGGCCTTTGCCAAATTATTCTCTGCTTGTCATTGCAACGGATGTCGAAAATGGCTTGTGCTTGTTGCCTTTTGGTGAAACGGGTGAGCTTTGCATTTCTGGCCCTGGCGTAGCGTTGGGTTATCTTGGTCGACCTGATTTAACTGCTGAAAAGTTCCTGACCAATCCCTGGAGTAAAGGCTTACATGACACCAGGTTGTACCGCACCGGTGATCTGGCTTGTTTTAATACCGATGGTAGTGTGCAGTGTCTGGGACGAGCTGATGATCAGGTGAAAATCCGTGGCTTCAGGGTTGAACTGGGTGAAATCGAATCTGTTTTGGCCAAACAAGCTGGTGTGGGGGCAGTTGTGGTTGTTTTGCGCATGGAGGAAGATATTGATCAGATCGTGGCTTTCATGGTCAATGATCAGCTTCCCGCGGAGGCTGATGCCAACGCTTTTGCGCAGCATGCTGCGATTTTGCGTGCAGAATTAAGCAGAATCTTGCCTATTTATATGGTGCCTGCCCGCTTTGAATACCTGGCTGAAATGCCGAGGCTAACTTCAGGCAAGATTGACCGCAATACGCTTAAAAGGCTGCCTTTGGCAAAGCAGGCTGCAAACAATGCGTCAGATACACCAGAAAACGAAACGGAATCCGTGCTGTTTGAGGCCTTGGCAAGTCTTTTCCCTGGGCAAGCTATACAACGTGGCTCTGATTTTTTTATTGACCTGGGTGGCCATTCACTGATGGCAGCAAAACTGGTGTCAATCTTGCGTAAACACCCGCGTTTTGCGTATTTCAGAATCAGCGACATTTATACACATAGAGTTATCGCCAGAATGCTGCAAGTTTTGGAGTCCACGGGTCAAACTCAGGACGCTGCAGCCACGGCAAACAATACAAAATGGTTGACCGCTCCAGCCTGGAAGCGCTGGCTTTGCGGTGTAGGTCAGGCGACTGCCATTCCCTGGCTAGTAGCCATGCGCATGGTGCAATGGCTGGCACCGTTTTTTGCCTATCATTTCTTCACGGGTGACCCTGGCGACTCCATTGCTCGGGCAGTGCTATTGTCTGTTGGTGTTTTCTTATTATTGACTCTTGCCGAATTTGCTGTGGCAATCATGGGTAAATGGTTGATTGCCGGACGCCTGAAGGCTGGACGTTATCCATTATGGGGATGGACTTATTATCGCTGGTGGCTGGCAGACCGGCTGGTGGAGGCCGCGCCAACCTATATGCTGAGTGGTTCGTCTTTATATACATGGTGGTTGCGTGCATTGGGTGCAAAAATAGGCTCTGATGTAGTGATTGGCTCAATGACCTTGCGCGCACCAGACTTGTTAAACATAGGTGACCGTTGCAGCATAGGTAATGCTAGCAATTTTGAAAATGCCCGAGTGCAGCATGGAGAATTAATCCTGGGCACGATCACGCTGGAAGATGATGCATATGCAGGTTCGTATGCTGTACTGGAGGGCAATGTTCATATAGAAGCTGGCGGTCATCTGGATGGACAATCAGCCCTGAGTGAAGGTCAGCGCATACCAAAATCCAGAATCTGGAAAGGCTCACCAGCCAGAGATGTTGGTGCATTTGATGCTTCGGTTTTCCCGCCAAGACCGAAGGCTACGCGTTTGCGCCTGATTGGGGAGACTATCTTTTTTGTGTTTGGCTCGCTCTTGATCAACGCCCTGTTTTTCATGCCGGTATTTCCCAGCTTTGTTACGATAGACTGGTTTGATAATTCTGAGCTTTTCCCTGGCCTGCAAAGCAATTCAGTGGCTTTTCAGTTGGTTAAGTATTTCTTGCTGGCTTTCCCGGCTACTGCGGTATTGATTGTGTGCACTGCCCTGCTGTCTGCCGGTATACGCTGGAGTATTTTGCCAACCCTGAAACAAGGGCAATATCCGGTTCATGGCAATACGTATTGTGGAAAATGGCTGGTTAATCAGATCCAGGAGTCCAGCCTGAATGTCTTGCACGGTGTATATGCGACGGTGTACGCCCCCTTCTGGTATCGCTTGCTAGGGGCAAAAGTTGGACGTGGTGCCGAAATTTCCACTGCCTTGGGTGTGGTGCCAGACATGCTGACTTTAGGTGATGAGACTTTTATTGCCGATGCAGTATTGCTGGGTGACGAGCAAATTGATTGTGGCTGGATGAGCATGCATCCTACCGTGATTTCACGTCGCAGCTTTGTTGGTAATGGTGCTTATATCCCAGATGGCACGATCCTGCCAGAAAACGTCTTGATAGGCGTGCATTCCAGCGCACCAAGTAACCAGCAGATGAATGAAGGCGATACCTGGCTGGGTTCGCCTGCCATCCATTTGCCAGCTCGCGAAGAAACCAAGGGTTTTCCTGAAAACCTGACTTTCCGCCCCTCTATTATTCGTCGTTTGGGGCGTGGTCTAATTGAAGCTTTTCGTATCATTGCACCACATGCAATGGTCATTGCGGTTGGATATACCATCGTCCTGGACTTGATGCCCCTGGCTGGTGATGACCGCTGGAACGAGGTCCTGTATTACCTGATTGTTGCAGGTCTGTTATATGGTGTCGGCAGTTTTGCTTTTGTATTGATTTTGAAATGGTTATTGATTTTCCGCTACAAGAAGAGCAGCGTTCCTATGTGGACTCCTTTTGTCTGGATCTCGGAAGGTATCACCAACTTATATGAAGGGATCGCCGTACCCAATTTCATGCGTTATTTGCGTGGCACGCCGTGGTTGCCCCTGGTATTCAATTTATTGGGCTGCAAAATTGGACGAGGTGTGTATATGGATACGACGGATATCACCGAGTTTGACTGCGTCAGTATTGGTGACTATAGCGAAATCAATGCCCTGGCTTGCCCGCAAACACATCTGTTTGAAGACCGCGTCATGAAAATTGACCATGTCAGCATTGGTGATCGTGTCTATATGGGCCCACGCAGCTCTGTCTTATATAGTGCTGTGGTGGCTGATGGTGCCAGCCTTGGCGCTTTGACACTGGTTATGAAAGGCGAATATATTCCTGCTAACTCCAGTTGGCATGGGTGCCCTGCCGCAATGACTGGCGTTTGATCGAAGCATATTAAGCTATTGAAGGATGACAAGCTAGGCTTGAGATATTGAGCAGTTGTGTTTCAGTTGTCGATTTATAGCCACATTCGGGATAACGCACAGATGCTGTAGAGAAAGTCTGCCATGATCTGCCTGACCTTGAGCGGCTTGAGCCAAGCTGCGCGAAAATAGCTAAAAACAAAAATGCTGACATGACAAAAATTCCAGAAAAATTCACGCAAAAAACCACTACTCCTGCGCCCACGAGAACTATTCGCATTGAGTTGGCACGATCAAGCATCGTGGCTATTGTTGCGGTGGTGCTAGGCGTTGCACTGCTTTCTCAGTTGGTTCCCGTCATACTCGTATTGATTACCGCACTGATGTTGGTTGGCACCCTTAACCCGGCAGTTGACTGGCTGGAACGCCGTAAAATCCGGCGCTTTACCAGTATAGCGTTTGTGTTCACTGTGCTGATGGTGGTGTTGATTTTGCTGGCCGTTTTTACAGTACCGCCGTTTGTTGCCCAGGTTGTCAGTCTCATTAAGCAAGAACCTGAATTGCGTGGGCACCTGATTAAATTTCTGGCTGCTTATCCAGTCACTGAATCTCTGGCAGATGGTTTAAAGCATATCCAGTACACAGCACTATTCAAATCCTATAGTAGTGAAGCGATGGCTTTTTCAAGAGGCTTCTTCGAGATTGTTGCTTATGGTGCGGGTTCGTTCTTTCTTGCCTTGTATATCATGATAGACCGTGACAGGTTGCGCGGTGCCTTGTTTGCTGTGATACCTCGTGCGCACCATATCAAGTTAGCGCGCATCATGCTCAATCTTGAAACGATCGTCGGAGGTTATGTACGTGGCCAGGTTCTTACTTGCGCGATGATGACAGTCTTTTTGTTTATTTTGCTGACCGCCTGTGGCGTGCCCAATGCGATCGCGATTGCTGCTTTCGGTGGAATTGTGGATGTCCTCCCCTTCGTTGGTATCTTTCTCACCATGATACCTGCTGTGCTGGCTGCATTGGCGGTCGGTGGTGTTGCTGCTACTGTGGTATTTGTTTTGCTGCTTTGCTATGAAGAGTTTGAAAGCCGGGTATTGATCCCTGTCGTCTATGGACGCTCGCTACGCTTACCCTCCTCCATCGTGCTGTTCGCACTGATCGCTGGTGGCTCGTTATATGGTATTGGGGGTGCCTTGCTCGCATTGCCTGTTGCGGCGACACTGCTCATGCTGATTGATGAGCTGAAAGTCGAACTGCCTGGTGAAAACCTGCAACCCAAGGATTTGGCTGTGCAAAGAGAGGATGTCGTTGGCGAAGCTGAATACTTGCGACGTACAGATGGCATGCCAGCTGAAGCGGCAGCAGGAATTGCTTTAGAAATCTCTGGGGATAGAAAGCTCAACGAGGGGGAGAGAGTAACAAAAGATACCCCGCCAAATGAGAAAGAACTAGAGAAAACTTAAGCTATTTGTGCCGCCCCAGCACTTGCCTCATTAATGCGGTGCCTGGCGTTTCTCTGCCACCAGGCCCGGCCTCAAACTGTATATTTTCAAGCCTTAATTCTTCTTTGCATATGGCACACGCGGGTATGGCGTTGGTGACATGGCCGCAATGCTGATGACGTACAAGCAAAGGCTGCTGTCCTTCTGCTGTACGCCATTTATCTCCCCAGGCAGTCAGCGCCAGTAGCACCGGATATAAATCCCGCCCTTGCTGGGTCAGACTATAGCGCCAGACACGCTTATCCTGAGCGTCTGTTTTGCGTTCAACGATGCCCTGTTCCATCATTTTTTTCAACCGGGCGGTCAGGATATTGGATGCCACGCCAAGATTTCGTTGGATATCGTCAAAGCGTTCGAACCCGAGAAACAGATCACGCAAGATCAGCAATGTCCACCACTCGCCAATGACTTCCAGCGTGCGTGCTATTGAACAGGAAAAATCAGAAAAGGAACTGCGCTCCATAATTTAGCTTGCTTGATGCAAGTTAACTGTTTATATTACTTGCATTATGCCAGTGAAAGTTAGCCATGTATGCTTATATCGTTGAAAACAAATTACGCAAGATTTTTGCCTCCATCAATGCAGGCGATGTCAGTTTGATGCTAAATGGCCTGGCCACTGATTTTACATATCGATTTGAAGGGGATTCGCCAATTTCTGGCTTACGCAACTCTCGTGCATCTATGGCTTTGTGGTGGGAACGCCTATACCGCTTATTCCCAGGCTTTCATTTTGAGATAAAAGAAGTTGCTGTACTGGGGCCGCCGTGGGATACCCGCATTCATGCCGTACTCGACTTTATTGTGCCGCATCAGCCGAATGGGCCATACAAGAATGTAGTGATGCAATTCATGCGTATGCGCTGGGGGAAAGTCACTTACATCCAGACCCTGGAAGATATTCAGCGTTGCAGCCGCTATCTGGCCTGGAGTGCAGCACAAGGATGCGACGAAGCATTGGCGGCTCCTATTACTGATCAGGCCTGGCCTGGCCCCGGCCCTTTCTTGCGTGCATAGGCCGAATATTCAGATGCATATTAGCTAAAAATCTATTCCTAACAGACGCAGCTTGCTGCAAACAAGCCCGTCCAATATCACGGGTATGTTTACAGCTAAAATTTGTTCATCCTGTGAAAATAAACTAATAGCCTGCTTACCAGTTGGCCTTGGATAAAATAATTAACCATTTTCGGAACACCAGCATTTCCAAATGCCCGGCTTGTATGCCTGTACTGCAATCAAGTACAGGATTGACGTAGTAAGAACGCTGCCTGAAGTCGCGGCAGACGAATATTTCGCGGCGCCCCATGCGCATCACAAAAGAGCTTGGTGCGAATTGCAGGCTGAAGCGTGTATCAAAAGACTGTTCGAGGTTTGCCATAATTTCAATCTCCATATCGGTTGGTATGTGATAGAGGAACAGTCATCAAAACCGCCATGCGTTCATCCATGGATCGAACTTTAACACAAACTACTGTATGTGCAATCAGTATTGTGTAACACTGTGGTTTTATCATCTCTCACCAATCTCTTGCTCCAGTGACGTAGCATTGGCGCATAAAATAAACTTTGAAGTCAGTCGTCATATTACATATACTGTACGTTTAATCAGTATATGTAATATGACCCACGTTTCCTCACTTCCTCCTGAACGCATACACCCCGCATTGTGGCGTGCATCGCAACTGGCGCGTGGTCAGGGTGGCTATTTGCCCAGTGGTTATGTAGAACTCAATAATGAACTGCCCGGTTATGGCTGGCCGCAGGGGCAATTAACCGAGATTTTGCTGCCGCAGGTTGGCACTGCGGAACTCAGCTTGCTCAAACCCGCCTTAAGCCAGCTTGATGGGCGTCCCATTGTGTTATTGACGCCTCCTTATATACCGCAAGCATTGGCTTTTGCATGTACAGGTTTGCAATCATCGCAGTTGATATGGATACGCTGCCAGAAGCATGTTGATGCCTTGTGGGCGGCTGAGCAGGTGTTGCGTAATAGCAGTTGTGGCGCGCTGTTGTTCTGGACATCCAGCATCCGTAGTGAAGCTTTGCGTCGTTTGCATCTGGCAGCACAAAGCTCGGAGACTTTATTCTTTTTGATGCGTGACATGCGGGCGGCACAGCAAGCCTCTCCTGCCCCCTTGCGATTGAGCGTGCAAAACAGCCAATATGGACTGGAGGTGGGCATACTCAAACGCCGTGGCAGCCAGCGCGATGCACCGCTGGCATTGCATGTGCCCGATCATCCTTATTTGTATGCCTATGCTCATCCAGGCAAAGAAAAACTTGCGACAAACTATGGCAACTTGCCCTCCACTGTGGATAGCCGTTCACCTGCCTTTACTCCAGCTTGAGGTGTTTGTCACGCCCTTGTTTGCTCAGCAAGAGACGCAAGTCAGTGTGATTCTTCATCAAGGCCGGGTGACATCCATGTCTGAATCTGCCGATCAGGCTGGCATAC
>Ga0207952_1000977_pt1 | contig 15271 bp, 15 predicted proteins | sample SubbioR12Aug_8Ca_FD_184831 | JGI IMG/M metagenome (GOLD analysis project Ga0207952, IMG submission 184831) | Serpentinite rock and fluid subsurface biosphere microbial communities from McLaughlin Reserve, California, USA - CR12Aug_8Ca (SPAdes) | ecosystem: Environmental > Terrestrial > Deep...
TGGCCAGAAAAGTATTGGTTGCAAGTGTAAATAATAAAGTGGTAGATGCCAGCCTGCCAATTACGGAAGACGCATCGGTTAAGTTTTTGACATGGGATGACGATGCGGGTAAAAATACTTTTTGGCATTCTTCTGCACACTTAATGGCAGAGGCAGTTGAAGCTATTTTTCCTGGTGTAAAATTTTGGGTAGGGCCAGCTTTAGACAAAGGATTTTACTACGATATAGATTTAGCAGATAAGAAAATTACCGAAGATGATCTAGTAGCAATTGAGAAAAAAATGGTTGAATTGGCTAAAAAAAATAGCCAATATATTCGTGAGCAAAAAGCAAAAGCAGATGCCATTGCTTATTTTACTGAAAAAGGGGATGAATATAAATTAGACTTGCTGGCTAATTTAACAGACGGTGAAATCAGTTTTTATACACAAGGTCAATTTACCGATTTATGTAGAGGGCCACATATTCCTCATACAGGATTTATAAAGTCAATTAAGTTAACCAGTATAGCTGGGGCTTATTGGAAGGGGGATGAGAAAAATAAAATGTTGACCAGAATTTACGGAGTAACATTCCCTACACAAAAAGAGATGGATGAGTATTTGCTCATGTTAGAAGAGGCAAAGAAAAGAGATCATCGAAAATTGGGTAGAGAATTGAGTATTTTCACTATGGATGATGATGTTGGCCCTGGTTTGCCTTTATGGATGCCAAATGGAACTGTCATCATAGAAGAGTTAGAGAAATTAGCAAAAGAAACAGAAGAGGCTGCTGGATACAAGCGAGTTGTAACTCCACATATTGCTAAGGAAAGCATGTATTTAACAAGTGGACATTTACCTTATTATGCTGATAGCATGTTTCCTCCAATGGAATTAGATGGAACCAAGTACTATCTAAAAGCAATGAATTGTCCGCATCACCATAAAATTTTTGGAGCAGAGCCTAAAAGTTACAAGGATCTGCCATACCGAATTGCTGAGTATGGAACATGTTATAGATATGAGCAAAGTGGTGAGTTGTTTGGATTAATGCGTGTGAGGTGTTTGCACATGAACGATGCACATATTTATTGCAATAGAGAACAGTTTGCACAAGAGTTCAAGTCTGTAAATGATATGTACCTAAAATACTTCGGAATATTTGGAGTAGATAAGTACGTAATGCGTTTGAGCTTGCATGATCCCGCCAAATTAGGCCAGAAATATGTGAATGAGCCTGAGCTTTGGAAGGAAACAGAAGATATGGTTCGTAAAGTATTAATTGAAACCAATACCCCTTTTGTAGAAGTTCAAGATGAAGCAGCTTTTTACGGGCCAAAAATAGATGTGCAAATCTGGAGTGCTATTGGAAAAGAATTTACCTTGGCTACCAATCAAGTTGATTTTAACTCTGGAAGAAAATTTGAACTTGCATACACGAATCAACACAATGAAACAGAAATTCCGCTGATTATTCATCGTGCACCTTTAGGAACTCATGAACGATTTATAGGATTTTTATTGGAACATTATGCGGGTAAGTTCCCGGTTTGGTTGGCTCCATTGCAAGCTAAAATTTTACCTATTAGTGATAAGTTCATGGGCTATGCACAAGAAGTGTATAAAGCACTAAAGAAGGCTGGAGTAAGGGTGGAAATTGATGATAGAAGCGAAAAAATCGGTAAAAAAATTAGGGATACTGAGTTGATGAAGGTCCCGTATATGCTGGTTATTGGAGAGAAAGAAATGAATGAAGGACAATTGGCCATTCGCAGACAAGGAAAGGGAGATATAGGTACAGTTGCGTTGAATTCATTTATAGAAAGTATTAAAGAAGAAATCCTAGAACGTAAATCCGGCGATTAGTAAGGAATATGGTATATCTTTATCAAAATTTTAAACCAAACAAGTTTTAATGGCATTAGCACCAAGAGGAAGATTCAATCCTAGGTTTAACAGGCAACCCGAGCCTGAGCATCGTATCAACGAAAGAATCCGCGCACTACAGATACGACTAGTAGGAGACAATGTTACAGTTGGAATTTATTCTACACAAGAAGCGCTTAAAATTGCACAGGAACAAGAATTGGACCTGGTGGAAATTTCACCCACCGCAGATCCTCCTGTATGTAAGATTATAGATTATAAGAAATTCTTATACGAGAAGAAAAAGAAGGAGAAGGAAATGAAAGCCAACTCCAAACAAAGTGAGATCAAAGAAATTAGATTTACGCCAAGTACAGATGACCACGATTTTAACTTCAAAGCAAAGCACGCAGAAGGCTTTTTGAAAGATGGAAATAAGGTTAAAGCTTATGTACAATTTAAAGGTAGAGCCATCATGTTCCAAGATAGAGGGCAGTTACTGCTCTTAAAATTCGCGGAAAGATTGGCAGAAGCTGGTACTTTAGAAAGCATGCCCAAATTAGAGGGTAAACGAATGTTTGCCATTTTTACCCCAAAAACAGGTAAAAAGAAGTAAATAATTGGACATTTCGTCCATAATATGTACCTTTGCAATCCAAAATTTTCCCGTAAGGCCAAAACAAGTTTCCACCCTGTGGTGGAACGCCAGCAGGGTGTAATCTTTATTAGATTATTATATGCCAAAAGTTAAAACAAACTCCAGCGCTAAGAAGCGTTTTAAAGTGACCGGTACCGGAGAAATCAGTTTCCAAAAAGCGTTCAAGCGTCACATCCTAACCAAAAAATCTAAAAAGCGCAAGCGTGCTTTAAGACAAAAAGGTATTGTTGGTTCTACCAATAAGGATTTCGTTTTACGTTTATTACGCTTGAAAGGCTAATTAGCCCGCTTAAAAAAACAGATTATTAACCGTTAGCTCCGCTAACTTCAAAACATTTACTATGCCACGTTCAAAAAATGCAGTTGCATCTAGAGCAAGGAGAAAGAAAATTCTTGATCAAGCCAAAGGTTACTATGGTAAACGTAAAAACGTTTATACAGTTGCCAAAAATATTGTAGAAAAAGGTCTTACTTATAGCTATGTAGGTCGCAAATTAAAGAAGCGTGAATATCGCCAACTTTGGATTGCTCGTATTAACGCAGCAGTAAGAGAAGAAGGTATGACTTACAGCCAATTTATCAATAAGTTAAGCGTTAAAGGCATCGACTTGAACCGTAAAGTATTGGCCGATTTAGCAATGAACGAACCAGCTTCTTTTAAAGCTTTGGTTGTTTCTGTTAAGTAAATTGACTCTTTTACAACATATTAAGCCGGCTGCAACTAGCATCCGGCTTTTTTTATTTTCATAATCCATTACAAGGGTTATTTTTACATCCTAATTTAAAAAGGAAACTTCCCTGATGAATAATACCTACACCTCTCTGGTGAACCAGACTTTCCACTTTCCACAAGAAGGTTTTGATGTAAGCGACGAAGGATACTTAGAATTCAATGGTGTTGATATCAAGAAATTGATAGACAAACACGGAACTCCATTGAAGTTGACGTATCTGCCGAAAATTGGAATGCAGATTAATAAGGCAAAAAATATGTTTGCCAATGCGTTTAAAAAACACAAGTATGAAGGGGAGTATTTCTATTGCTATTGTACTAAGAGTTCTCATTTTTCTTTTATAGTAGAGGAAGCGTTAAAACACAATATTCATTTAGAAACTTCATACGCTTACGATATTGAAATTGTAAATAGATTATATCAGCGAAGAAAAATCAATAAAGATACTTTTATCATTTGCAATGGGTATAAGCAAAAGCAATACACATCAAGAATTGCTAAGTTGATCAATTCTGGGTTTAAAAATGTGGTGCCAATTTTAGATAATAAAGAAGAGCTGCAAGCATATAAACGAAGTGTACGATCTGCAACGCCATTTTCTGTTGGGATTAGAGTTGCAGCTGAAGAAGAACCTAATTTTCCATTCTATACCTCTAGATTAGGTATTCGAGCAAAAGATATCTTAGAGTTTTATGTAGATGAAATTGAAGGATATGAAGATAAGTTTCAGTTAAAAATGTTACATATCTTTTTAAATAAAGGAATTAAAGATGATATCTATTACTGGAGTGAATTGAATAAAATTATTAACCTTTATTGTCAGTTAAAAAAGATTTGCCCCGAATTAGATTCTATCAATATAGGTGGTGGGTTTCCCATTAAACATTCATTAGGATTTGAGTATGATTATCAATTCATGATTAATGAAATTGTTGGGAATATAAAGAAAGCTTGTAAAAAAGCAAAAGTGCCAATGCCGAATATCTACACTGAATTCGGAAGTTTTACAGTAGGGGAGAGTATGGCACATATATATAGTGTTATAGGAGAAAAAATTCAGAATGATCGAGAGTGTTGGTATATGATTGATTCTTCTTTCATTACCACTTTACCTGATACTTGGGGAATAGGAGAAAAGTTTTTGATGCTTCCGGTTAATAAATGGGACAATGAATACCAGCGGGTGGTATTAGGTGGTATTACCTGTGATAGCCACGACTACTATGATTCAGAAGAGCATATTAATGAAGTTTTCTTACCTAAACTTACCACTGTAGATAAAAAGGAAGTTGAATCAAATAAAGAGCCATTATACGTTGGTTTTTTTCATACGGGTGCTTATCAAGACCAAATAAGTGGATATGGTGGAATTAAACATTGTTTAATTCCTTCACCTAAACATGTGATTGTAGAAATGGATAAAAATGGCAAAATGATTGATTGGGTTTATGCCAAAGAGCAAACTGCACAAAGCATGTTGAAAATTTTAGGCTATCTATAAATAGTTTCATCATTCAAATTATTTTTTATGAAAAAGAGGTTGTTTTTATCTGTTTTACTGATTGTTTGTATAGTGAATACTCAAGCTCAATCTGCAGAAGATTCTGTAAAAGCAACTGTTCGTAAAATGTTTTTTGCAATGATTGAAGCGGATGGAGCAATGTTACAAGACTGCTTCACAGAGAATGCCATCATGCAAACCATTACAACCAATAAGGAAGGGAAGCTAATTGTTCGAAGCGATTCTGTTGCTGCTTTTGTTCGTCAAGTTTCTAATTTGCCTAAGGGTTTAGCAGACGAAAGAATCGTTTTTGATGTAGTAAAAGTTGATGGGCCATTAGCAACCGTTTGGACTCCTTATCAATTTTATAGACGCTCCGATTTTAGTCATTGCGGAGTAAACTCATTTCAATTGGTAAGAAATAACGATAAGTGGAGAATTCAATACATTATTGATACAAGAAGAAAAACTGGTTGTGTACAATAATTAAAACTTAGTCTTCTTTTAACTCAGTCAACAATATTTTAAGTTGGTCAATGTATTTGCCGTAGAGTTTTCTGATATACCATTTTGTTAAGTATACAAGACCAAATAACATCGCAATACTATATCCTACAATAAACCCTATATAAAGACTTTTAGTGACTTTTAATTTGTCAATTAGATTGTCTAAAACCACAATTGGTTCTTTTTCATTGTAACCCAAAAACAATGCCACTAAGAAACAGATAGGTAGCAATGCCATATTAAACTGAAAATACCTTCGAGTAAAATCTTCTAGCATTTTTATTAACTGTTGAAGATTTTCTTTTATTGGTAAAACCGACTGGTCAAATTCTTTGATTTTTTTAAGTAGGTAAAAAAAGATTAAAGTAAAAGGAATAAATATAATTCCAAATAAGCCAAAGTAAATTTTTAAGGAAGATTGGGAACTAAAAAAGGCAATCCCAATAAATAAAGGAACAACCAAAGCACAACAAGCTATTTCGAACCAAAGACTTTTTTTAATTTTACTAATAACGGAGCTAGCTTTCCCTTTCAGTAATAGGGTTAAATTAGTTTCAGTCATCGTTGGACTTCCTTCCATTAATTTCTGGTTAATCAATCCTTTTAAATCATCTAATTCCATATTTATTGATTTAGATCCTTTCAAAGTTTTTTAATGTAGCTTCTCTTAATTTCACTTTAATCCTATTCATTTTTACAGCTATATTATTAGCAGTAATACCTATTATTTCACTAATATCTGCATAACTATAATCTTCTAAATAGAGCATTACAATTGCTTTGTCAATTTTAGATAATGCTGCTATTGCCTTATACATTGCTTTGGTTTTGTCTTCAATGGGATCTCTTTCTGATTGAATTGTTAGCTCAGGTATTTCAGAAACAGAGGCTATAAATGCATTCTTTTTATCTTTTCTAAAGTAAGTGATGGCGGTGTTTAATGATACCCTATATAGCCAGGTTGAAAATTTTGCCTCTCCTCTGAATTGGCTAAATGCTTTCCAAGCTTGCAAAGTGATTTCTTGAAAAAGGTCTTCTTTATCTTCTTGCCAATTCATATACAGGTTACATACTTTATGTATGATTTTCTGATTTTGATTCAGCAGTTGGATAAATTCTTTTTCTTTATAATCCATTAATAGACTATTGGTAGTAGTTTAACTTAAAATATTACAAGGTTAGTCCATTTATAACATTTTTTGTATATTTAAATACATCAAATCTCATTAATATGAAAAAGAATATGGGTTCTGTAGATAAAATTGTTAGAGTAATCATTGCTGCAGTTATTGCAGGATTATACTATGCGGGCATAATTTCTGGAACTCTTGGCATTGTATTACTTGTATTAGCTGGCGTATTCGTCTTAACAAGTTTGGTTAGCTTTTGTCCGCTATATACTTTATTTGGAATTTCAACCTGCCCAAACAAGCAATCCTGATTTAAAGGGCAATCAAAGATTTATATAAAAAAAGAGTTCCCTAATTTGGGAACTCTTTTTTTGCTTGACAATAGTTCTATAAACTTTTCCAATTCAGCCTACCGCATTTAATTAATGGTAATTTGCTTTGGAGCAATTCTTACTTCCTCTTTTTTCGGCAATAATAATTTAAGTACACCGCTTTCATATCTAGCCTGAATACCATCCGCATTTATATTTTCATCTATAGAAAAACTTCTTTTGAAACTCTTATAGGTAAATTCCTTTCGAATTGTTTTGTAGTTTTTCTCTTCTATTGATTCTTTTTTCTCATAAGAAATGGTAAGTAAGCCTTTGTCTATATTAATAGCAAAGTCTTCTTTGTTTCTCCCTGGTGCATTTAATTCTAAATGAAATGCATCTGCCGTTTCGTGAATATTGACTGCTGCAGTGGGGTACCCACTTGGAAGGCTGTTTCCAAAATTTGCAGGAAAAGCATTAAATAATTCATCAAATACACTAGTGTTGTTGTGTTTTAAAATAGACATAAAATAAAATTTATTGGTTATTAGATTGTTTTAAGTTTTTGTACAAACTGTATTCCATTTGAGAAAACCAGCGATTCTGGCAACGGAATTGAATAAAAAGAAGACACAATGACACTGCATTCTAAAAATAACGCCATTGTGGCATTTTTAGTAATCAAGATTGGAGAATATGGTCCAATGTTGTAACTTTGTAAGCTAAATTAGAATTATGTATCCAGCAGAAATTGTGCTGCCAATGAAGGCAGAATTAACAGATGAAGGGTTTGGAGAGTTACTTACTGCTGCTGAAGTAGACAATACGCTTAAGCAAGAAGGCACTACTTTAGTAGTAATTAATTCAGTTTGTGGTTGTGCAGCAGGTGCATGCAGGCCAGGTGTTTTGATGGCAGTTCAAAATGCAGGAAAAAGACCAGATAGATTAATGACTAGCTTCGCAGGTTTTGATGTAGAAGCAGTAAATAAAATTCGCGAGCACTTATTGCCAAATCCTCCTTCTTCACCAGCTATCGCTTTATTTAAAGATGGCGAATTAGTGACTATGGTAGAAAGACACCAAATTGAAGGAAGACCAGCACAAGCTATTGCACAACATTTAATTGCTGCTTTTAATGAGCATTGTAATTAATTTTGTAACTTGTTTTTAGATGGGTTAGTAAGTATGGGCCTCACTTTTGTGAGGCCTTGCTTTTTTTGACATTTTCTGAGTAACATTGCACTCAATTATTATATCATTTTATATGTATCCTAATTTATACTACGCATTCAAAGACCTATTTGGAATTGAAATCAACGGTCTTAAGTTGGTAAATAGCTTTGGATTTTTTGTAGCGCTTTCTTTTATTTTATCTGCATGGATATTAACGCTAGAATTGAGAAGAAAGCAAGGATTAGGATTATTTGTACATACAGAGGAAAAAATTAAGATTGGGGAACCTGCTAGTTTAAGTGAACTAATTACGAATGGCTTGTTGGGCTTTATTTTTGGTTACAAGATTATTGGTGCTTTCACCATTAAGAATGCATTAGACGATCCTCAATCATTTATACTTTCTGGAGAAGGGAATCTTTTAACAGGTATGCTAACTGCTTTAGTATTTGGTTTACTTAAATGGTGGGAGAAGAAAAAAGAACAATTAGATAAACCTGAAGAAAGAATTATTCGTATTTGGCCACAAGATAGAGTAGGAGACATTGTTATTTATGCTGCATTATTTGGCTTTTTAGGTGCTAAAATTTTTCACAATCTAGAAAACTGGAATGAGTTTGCTGCCGATCCTATTGGGTCATTAATTGCTTTTAGTGGACTTACTTTTTATGGAGGATTAATTTGTGCTGGGGTTGCTATCATTTGGTATGCCAAAAAGCATAAAATTAGTTTGATACCCATGTTAGATGCTTTTGCGCCTACAATGATGTTTGCCTATGCTTTTGGAAGAATCGGCTGTCAAATTAGTGGTGATGGAGATTGGGGCATACCTAATCCAACCCCCAACCCTTATTCCTGGTTACCCAATTTTATGTGGTCTTATTCCTATCCTAATAACGTGTTAGAAGAAGGGGTTCCCATACCAGGTTGCACCGGCCCATATTGTAATCAATTAGCCATTCCAGTATATCCAACACCATTGTATGAACTGATTATTTGTTTTGTGTTATTTGGGCTACTTTGGTTTTTCAGACATAAAATTAAAGTGCCTGGTCAATTATTTAGTATTTACTTGGTTTTGAATGGATTAGAGCGCTTCTTTATTGAAAAAATCAGGGTTAATACAGAGTATAATATCCCTTTAAATCCCACTCAAGCAGAATTGATTTCTGCTGGATTAGTAATTGCTGGAATTACCAGCTTTTTCTACTTTAAAAAAGTAAAAACTGTTATTTAAGGTTTTATTTCATTTCCGTTAGTCATTCTTTCGAAGCCATTTAGCACTAAATAGAACCGCCCATGCTAAAACAATGTACTATGTAAAGCACAGTAGTTAGTTTTGTTTTGTAATAATCAAAACCAAGAACTAAATTATAAACTAGTGCAAATGAAAAATCTACTTAAAAAAGCTTTACTGTTCAGTGTGACAGCCTTAAGCATTGGGGTAAAAGCTCAACAAAACCCAACTGTTATTACGGGAAAGATCGTTTCTAATAATCAACCAGTTGAATCGGTAATGATCAGTTTGTTGAATGCCAAGGATTCTTCCAAGGTAAAAACCACCCTTACCGACAAATCTGGAACTTATTCAATTCAATATGCAACCAAAGGAAAATACTTGCTATTAGCCAATATGGTTGGGTTTGAAAAATCCTATTTAGGCCCCTTTGAATGGAACGGTTCAAATCAGGAAAAGTTACCTGTTTGGCAATTAATGCCCTTAACAAAAGGCTTATCTGAAGTTACAGTTAGTTCAAAGAAGCCAATGATTGAGCAAAAAGCAGATAGAACTATTGTAAATGTAGATGCCTCACCTACCAATGGAGGAGCAAATGCCATGGAAATATTAGAGAAATCACCTGGTATTTCAGTAGATAAAGACGGTAATATTAGTTTAAAAGGAAAAGAAGGGGTAGTAGTTTATATGGATGGAAGGCCTACTTATTTATCTGGACCTGATTTGGTTAATTTATTAAAGAATACACAGGGTGCACAGTTAGATCAAATAGAAATCATGACTAATCCACCTGCTCGTTATGATGCTGCTGGAAATGCGGGGGTGATTAATATTAAAACGAAGAAATCTAAAGTAGTTGGTTTCAACGGCTCAATTACTGCTGGATATGGTCAAGGTGTATATAGTAGAAATAATCAAAACATTCAATTAAACTATCGAAAAAATAAATTCAATGTATTTGGTAATATTGGAAGAAACGAGCGTATTGGTTTTCAAAATATTGCCATAGACAGAAGATTTATTGATGGTGGGTCTAAGCAAATTGTTTCCTTTTTTGAGCAAATTACAGACCGAACAACCTATAATCATTCTTATAATGGAAAGATTGGATTAGATTTCTATGCTACTAGTAAAACTACACTGGGATTGGTTTTTAACGGATTCAATAACAAGGGGAATGGCAATTCAATTGGCGACATCAATATCTTTAATTCCCAGCATAATTTGGTTAATAAAACAATTGCATACAATGGGAATGTAGATACTTGGAAAAATTCAAGTATTAATTTTAACCTAAGGCATGTATTAGATAGTACTGGTCGTGAAATTACTTTTGATGCAGATTATTTAACTTATGATGGCAACACCAATCTTTTTTTAAACAACGCATACCAAAATAATTTAGGTCAAACTGTAGCTAAAACAGATAGCTTACTCGGAAAACTTCCTCAAATTATAGACATCTACACAGCAAAAATTGATTATGTACACCCATTAAAAAATAAGGCAAAGCTAGAAGCAGGTTTAAAAACAAGTTTTGTAACCACCGATGCAAATGCCATTTATGATACCTTATTCAATGGGGTGATGATGAGAGATTATAATAGAAGCAACCATTTTGTTTACAGAGAAAACATCAATGCTGCCTACATCAATTTTAGCAAGCCATTAAGTTCTAAACTAAATATGCAATTGGGATTAAGAGCGGAACAAACCATTGCAAAAGGAGACCAACGTACAACCAATGTACAATTCAATAGAAATTATATTCAAGTGTTTCCTACCGCTTATTTACAATACGCTGCGAATGAAAAGAACAACTTCGTATTAAATTATGGCAAAAGAATCAGAAGACCTGATTATCAAAGCCTTAATCCTTTTGTTGAATTTTTAGACAGGTATACTTACGAGCAGGGCAATCCTTATTTAAAACCTCAATTTAGCCACAATATAGAGTTTAGTCATACTTACAAAGGGTTCTTAACCACAACCTTGAATTATACCAACACTACAGATATGATTCAGCAGGTGATCATGCAAGATGATGCCAAAAATGAGACATTCATTAAACAAGATAATATTGCCACACAACAACAAATTGGATTATCTATCAATGCATTTAATCAGTATACTAAGTGGTGGAGTGGTAATATTTATGTGAATGTGGCTAACAACAAATTAACAGGTCCTATTAACAATGAGCCAGTTAGTATATCAGCCACTACATTTATGGCCAATATTAGTCAGCAGTTTAAATTAAATAAAGGATATAGCGCTGAATTAAGTGGTTTTTATAGGTCAGAAGGGTTGGAAGGAGTTTTTAGAATTAAACCATTTGGAATTGTAAATATTGGTCTTAGTAAGCAGATCATGAAAAATAAAGGAACCATCAGAATTAACGTAAGAGATATATTTTGGTCTCAAAAAATAAAAGGTGAAAGCAAATACGGAACAGTAGATGCCAACTTCAGACAATTTAATGATAACCGAATTGCCAATATCAGTTTTACTTATCGATTTAGTAAAGGAAAAGCTGCAGCTGGTCCAAGAAAACGTGGAGGCGCAGATGATGAGCAAAGCAGAGTAGGGGTAGATTCAGGTAAATAAGTATTTTCTCTCATGTCGTATATCCGGCCTTGGTTTCTACCAGGGCCTTTTTTTTGTACCTTCGTAAAAAATAATAATATGCCATCTTTTGATATTGCTAGCGCTGTAGATATTCAGGTATTAGACAATGCCATCAACACAGTTAAAAAAGAAGTTGCTACTCGTTATGATTTTAGAGACACCGATGTTAAAGTAGATTTAAATAAGAAAGATTATATCATTTCTTTGGAAGTGAATACTGAAATGCAAATGAAGCAATTGATTGATATTTTAATTAGTAGATCAATGAAACAAGGAATAGATGGAAATGCATTTGACTTTTCAAAAGATGCATACCCAAGCGGAAAAACCATCAAAAAAGAAGTATCGGTTAAAAACGGGCTACGCCAAGAAGATGCCAAAAAAATTGTCAAAATGATTAAGGACAGTGGCGCTAAGGTTCAAGCAGCTATCATGGATGATATTATTCGTGTTTCAGGTAAAAAATTAGATGATTTGCAGGAAGTAATAGGCAAGTGTAAGACTGGAGACTTTGGTGTTCCCCTTCAATTTGTAAATATGAAGAGCTAAAACCGAATATTTAGTCCTTTTTTTGGTTAAAAACGATATTTGCAGTACATTTGCACTCCAAATTTTAAATAATCGTACGGCCAAATCCGTACCACCTAAACCAAATAGTATGAAAAAAGGTATCCATCCAGAAAATTACCGTTTTGTTGTTTTCAAAGACATGAGTAACGGTACATCTTTCTTGAGTAAGTCTACAGCTGCTACCAAAGAAACCATTGTTTACGAAGATGGTAATGAATATCCAGTAATCAAATTGGAGATTTCTAATACTTCTCACCCTTTTTACACTGGTAAGAATGTATTGGTTGATACTGCAGGTAGAATTGATAAGTTCAAAAAGCGTTACGCAAAGAAAGACTAGTTCTTTCTTTCATATAACTAAATCCTGCTCCCACAACGGTGCAGGATTTTTTATGCAATATCATTGATTACCTTTATCATAATTTAATTGTATGCAACTAGATATACTGGCTTTTGGGGTTCATCCGGATGATGTAGAATTGAGTTGTTCTGGAACCATCTTGGCTTCAATCAATCAAGGTAAAAAAGTAGGAATCATCGATTTAACTCGAGGAGAATTAGGTACAAGAGGTTCTGCTGATATTAGAGATATTGAAGCAGCCAATGCCGCTAAAATATTAGGAGTTCACCATCGGGAGAATTTGCGAATGGCCGATGGTTTTTTTGAACATTCCCAAGAAAATTTACTCAAAATTATACAAGTAATTAGAAAATTTAGACCGAGTATTATTTTAGCCAATGCAATTGAAGATAGGCATCCAGACCATGGAAGAAGTGCAAAACTAGTTGCTGATGCGGCATTTTTAGCAGGATTAAGAAAAATTGAAACCCTAGACGAAAAAGGTAATTCACAGGAAGCTTTTAGACCAACCAATATTTTTCATTATATACAAGATCGAGTTTTGACACCCCATTTTGTGGTTGATATTACTCCCTATTATGAAACCAAGATGGAGTCAATTAGGGCATATACTACCCAATTTTATAATACCGATTTAAACGAGCCCAATACCTATATTTCTTCCCCCCAATTTTTAGAAACTGTTAAGGGGAGAGATTTAATGATGGGTAAGAGAATAGGCGTTTTATATGCTGAAGGTTATTTAACAGAAAAAACCATAGGGGTAAATAATTTAGACCATTTAATTCAGATAACTACCTAGTATGTCAAAAGTAAAAGTAGGAATGGTGCAAATGTCTTGCACCGGAGTTCAACAAAATAATTTGGCCAAAGCCATCGAGGGGATTAAAGACGCTGCAGCAAAAGGTGCTCAAATTGTTTGCTTGCAAGAGCTATTTACTTCGCTCTATTTTTGTGATGTAGAAGACTATGAAAATTTTAAATTAGCAGAAGCCATTCCTGGAGCCACAACAGATACTTTAGGAAAATTGGCTGCGGAGTTAGATGTAGTTATTATTGCCTCTTTATTTGAAAAGCGGACTCAAGGATTATACCATAATACTACAGCTGTAATTGATGCAGATGGAAGTTATTTAGGGAAGTATCGCAAAATGCATATCCCAGATGATCCTGCCTATTACGAGAAATTTTATTTTACACCAGGTGATCTTGGCTATAAAGTTTTTAAAACAAAATTTGCCACTTTAGGTGTATTAATTTGTTGGGATCAGTGGTATCCTGAAGCAGCTAGAATTACCTCGCTTATGGGAGCAGAGATATTATTTTATCCTACTGCTATTGGTTGGGCTACTTCTCAGGATGAAACAACCAATAATGAACAATACAATGCTTGGCAAACCATTCAAAGAAGCCATGCGGTTGCTAATGGGGTGCATGTGGTAAGTGTAAACAGGGTTGGTTTAGAGCAAAATGGTGCAATGAAATTCTGGGGTGGATCATTCGTGTCGAATCCATTCGGAAGTCTTATTTATAAAGCATCACATGATGAAGAAGAAACTACCGTAATTGAATTGGATTTAGCAAAAACAGATCAATACAGAACCCATTGGCCTTTTTTAAGAGATAGAAGAATTGATTCTTACCAGCCTATTACAAAAAGATTTATTGACGAAGATTAATATTGTTATGATTTCTCTAGACCAAGTTCCCACTATATTAGGATATGAATTTCCAGCAGAGTTTGCAAAACATGAAGCTACTTGGTTAAGTTGGCCTCACAAAGAGGCAAGTTGGCCTGGTAAAATTGAAAGTATATATCCCAACTATAGTTTGTTTGTGAAATACTTAGCAATGAGTGAGAAAGTTCGAATTAATGTTGCTAACGAAGCCATGGAAAACTTTGCAAAGCATCATTTAAATAATGCTGGAGTAAATATGGCAGCTGTTGAATTCTTTTATCACCCAACAAATGATGCTTGGTGCCGAGATCATGGCCCTGCTTTTTTAATAAATCAACATGCTGAACATAAAAAGGTAGTAGTAGATTGGAACTATAATGCATGGGGTAATAAGTACCCTCCATTCGATTTAGATGACGTAATTCCTTCTAAAATTGGTAAGCATTTTAATTTACCAGTTTATCATCCTGGTATTGTAATGGAAGGAGGTTCAGTAGAATTTAACGGAGCAGGTACTTTACTTACATCTACTTGCTGTTTGTTAAACCAGAATCGTAACCCACACCTATCTTTAGAGGAAATTGAGTCTTATTTACAAAACTATTACGGTGTTAAACAAATCCTTTGGGTATCTGAAGGCATAGTTGGAGACGATACAGATGGACATATTGATGATACAGTTCGATTTGTGAATGAAGACACCGTTATAACAGTTATTGAAGAAAATAAAGCAGATGAAAATTATTCATTGTTGCAAACTAATTTGCAAGAATTAAAGAAAATGCGCTTGTTGTCGGGTAAACAATTAAATATTATTGAACTGCCCATGCCAGATGCTGTTGTTTACGAAGACCAACGATTACCAGCTTCTTATGCTAATTTTTATATTAGTAATCAACATGTGATTGTTCCCACTTTTAAATGCGATAAAGACG
>Ga0207952_1000978_pt1 | contig 15265 bp, 18 predicted proteins | sample SubbioR12Aug_8Ca_FD_184831 | JGI IMG/M metagenome (GOLD analysis project Ga0207952, IMG submission 184831) | Serpentinite rock and fluid subsurface biosphere microbial communities from McLaughlin Reserve, California, USA - CR12Aug_8Ca (SPAdes) | ecosystem: Environmental > Terrestrial > Deep...
GGAAAAACCAAAACCAGCTTTCCTTGAGCGTCTTGGGCAGGTATTTGATTTTCAGCCGCCGCAAAAACACGGCTACGATACTGTCGGTGCAATTGAGGCCATGCTCAACGAAGGTGGCAAGGTATTTTTTGGCATGGGCGGCAATTTCGCTACGGCTACTCCGGATACTGAAGTGACGCATAAGGCACTCAAAAACTGTGCTCTGACCGTGCATGTAACAACCAAACTCAATCGCAGTCATTTGATTTGCGGGGAGAGCGCAATCATCCTGCCATGCCTTGGACGCACTGAAATCGATATCCAGGAAACCGGGCCTCAAACCGTGACTGTTGAAGATTCCATGAGCATGGTACATCTGTCGTCCGGCATTAATCCACCCGCATCGGCAGACTTGTTGTCTGAAGTGGCAGTGGTTGCCCGTTTGGCGCAGGCGACACTCAAGGGCCGCAGCAAAACGCAGTGGGCCTGGTTGCAGGCAGACTATAGCCGTATACGCGACAAAATCGCTGCTGTGTTCGATGATTTTGCCAATTTCAACGAACGTGTCAAAGTGCCAGGCGGCTTCCATTTGCGTAATACTGCATCTGAGCGTGTATGGATGACGGCCTCTGGCAAGGCCAATTTCAATACCCATGCCGTACCTGTAGATTTGCCTATTCATCAGGCACGCAGGAAAAGGCAATCGCCTGTCTTCAATCTGGCGACCATGCGTTCACATGATCAATTTAATACCACCATCTATGGAATGAATGACAGGTATCGCGGTGTATTTGGCGAGCGCCGCGTGTTATTCATCAATAAAGACGATATCAAGGCACTCAACATGCAGGCAGGTGATTGGATAGATATAGAGAGTCTGTGCGATGATGGCGTCAAACGTCAGGCAAAGCGCTTCATGCTGGTTGAATATAATATTCCTCAAGGCTGCCTGGCTGCTTATTTCCCGGAAACCAATGGCCTGGTGCCCTTGTCCAGCTTTGCTGATCACGCACGTACGCCAACCTCGAAGTCAATACCCGTGATCATTCATACTCATCACGCCCAGGTTTAATGCGGGGTTGAATGAATTCACTGGATAATTTGCAAGACAAACTCAGCCTTGATCTCATGGTTGAGTTAAGCAATCATACTGAGGCAGTATCCCTGCCTCGCCTGTGCAAACGCCTGGGGGTGAGGCAGAGTTCCCTGTTACGCTGTATCGCCTATCTTGGTGAGCAAAGTGTGGGGCAGCATCAGGGGGCTGGCTGGGTAAAGCTGGAACAAGATGGTGAGCGCAGTATGCTGAGCCTGACAGAAGCTGGGCGGCAGGTGTGCCAGAAGATGACAGCGTCTGTAGATCAGGATGAAACCGTGTCGACCGGCGTCATACAACATCAGGTGCAAAGAGTCAGTTTTCATGGCCAGGCAAGCATAACGTTGCTGGATCAGGTGGCAGAAGAAGTACCAGTTGCCCTGATCTACAACGGTATTTCCCATGCGGTTATGCTGGCTACTCCCTTGAATCTGGAAGACTTTGCTTTGGGCTTCAGCTTATCTGAAGCTATCGTTGACGATGCCAGTGAGATTTATGAGATTGAATGTATTTCAAATCCAGATGTGCCTGGCATAGAAGTACAAATGCGCATCTCGGCGGCTCGTTTTACTGCCTTGAAAGAGCGACGGCGCAATATGGCGGGCAATACTGGTTGCGGCTTGTGCGGTAAAGACAGCTTGCAGGCTTTACCGATGAAACTGCCCGTCATCAAGACTGCACTTGCCGAACAGTTATCACCAGCCAGTTTATACAAGGCCATGCAAGCCCTGAGTGCACAACAAATCATTAACTCACAAACAGGCGCAGTCCATGCTGCTGCCTGGGTAGATATGCAAGGGCTTACACTGGCTTTGCGTGAAGATGTGGGGCGACATAATGCCCTGGATAAATTACTTGGCGCCTTGGCAGGTGCCAAAACTGCTCATAAGACATCTGAACCAGGTTTTCTCTTGATGAGTAGCCGTATCAGCTATGAACTGGTGCAAAAAGCAGGGCGTGCCAATATTGCCATTCTGGCTGCATTGTCTGCACCGACCTCGTTGGCGATTGATCTGGCCGGTCAGGCGGGTATTTGCCTGATAGGCTTTGTTCGTGAACATGGTTTTGTGGTCTACTCTCATCCGGAAAGACTACAGGCCGAATGAAGCGGGCATGAAATTGGATTTTCACCAAATTTACAGAGGTTTTAAGACGCCAGGAAAGTTATAATAGGAAGAATATTCGCTTTATTCTTCCCATCAATCTTCCCATCATCCTGTCGACTTATGCAATACGCTTCAACACGCGGGCATACCGCAGCACAAAATTTCTCGGAAATACTCTTAGGTGGTCTGGCTCCCGATGGCGGCCTTTACCTGCCAACAAGCTACCCGCAAGTCACCGATGTCGAGCTCGATGCCTGGCGCAAGCTGTCTTATGCCGGGCTTGCATTTGAAGTCTTGAAAAAATTTGCGACGGATATTCCGGAAGCAGATCTGAGGGCATTGACAGAACAGACTTATACTTCGGATGTGTATAAAAATGCACGTAGCGATGAATCCTCTGCGCAAATCACGCCTTTGCGTGTACTGCAGGACAAGGATGGCCGCAAGCTGGTATTGCAAGCCCTGTCCAATGGCCCGACCCTGGCATTCAAGGACATGGCCATGCAATTGCTGGGCAATTTGTTTGAATACACCCTGGCGAAGAATGGTGCAGAGCTGAATATTTTTGGTGCAACCTCTGGCGATACCGGCAGTGCTGCCGAATATGCGATGCGTGGCAAAAAGGGCATACGTGTTTTCATGCTGTCCCCGCATAAAAAAATGAGCGCTTTCCAGACCGCGCAAATGTTCAGTCTGCAAGACCCGAATATTTTCAATATCGCTGTCGAAGGCGTCTTTGATGATTGCCAGGATATGGTCAAGGCAGTCTCAAATGATCTGGAATTCAAAAATCGTCAAAAAATAGGCACGGTCAATTCCATCAACTGGGCACGTGTGGTGGCGCAGGTTGTGTATTACTTCCGTGGCTATTTGAGCGCAACTACCAGCAATGAGCAAAAGGTTTCGTTCACGGTGCCATCTGGTAATTTCGGCAATATCTGCGCGGGTCACATTGCCCGTATGATGGGTTTGCCTATTGCTAAACTGGTCGTCGCGACCAATGAAAATGATGTGCTGGATGAGTTTTTCCGCACAGGTATTTACCGTGTACGAAAATCAGCGGAAACCTGGCACACCACCAGTCCATCCATGGATATCTCCAAGGCCTCGAATTTTGAACGCTTCATCTATGATTTGCTGGACAGGGATGCTAGCCGCGTTGCAGCCTTGTTCAAGAAAGTTGAAACTGAAGGCGGTTTTGATTTGTCCGGTGGACCAGACAGCGACGGTGACGAGTTCAGCAAGATCGCCAAATTTGGTTTTGTATCAGGTAAATCTGTCCATGCAGACCGCTTGCAAACTATACGCCAGGTAGAAAAAGAATTTGGCATCACCATTGATACCCATACAGCAGATGGTATCAAGGTCGCGCTTGAAAATCTTGAAGAAGGTGTGCCTATGATCGTGTTGGAGACTGCCTTGCCAGCAAAATTCAATGAAACCATCAAGGAAGCCCTGGGGCGTGATGCTGAACGCCCAGCCGGCTTTGAAAATATTGAAGCCTTGCCACAGCGTTTTGTAGTCATGACTGCCGATGTGACCGCGATGAAAGCTTTTATCGCAAAACATACCGGGCTGTAATCGTCGCGCTCCATCTTGCATGGCAATAAAAAACCGCAGAAAATGCGGTTTTTTATTGTCTGATGTATTCGATGAGACTTTATCTGCTACAAGGTATTTTTTGCATGGGAAAGTCTATGCCTTTTTCCTGGTCTTTGACTTTCCCTTCTATGCGTCCTAATAAGCTGCCATCTGCATTCAACTGATAGATGACGCGTTGGGGGAATTCTGGCCTGGGATTCTCAAAGACCACTCTTTGCTTGTTCAGCGACAGTAATTGAAAACTGGCTTCTGGCTTGCCGGAAGGGATGGCAGTGAATGTCAGGCTATCAGCATTCTCTTGTATGCGCATGAATTCCCAGGCGACTGTCTTGCCTTTGCGCACTGTACGTCCCATGCCCAGCATGCTACCACCAGCGGGAGCCAACCAATGTTCTTCCGAACCCGCTTCAGCCCCCGCGGCTTGCCAGCAGCCTTGTAGCCATTGCACATCCTGTATGCTATTTACTGCCCAACTGTTACTGCAAAATAAGATGCCTGCACAGACAAATAACATGGATTTCAGCTGCATATGGCCTCCAATTGGGTCAAGCCTTGTTTAACCACGGGTCCAGTTTTTTGTGGAATTCGCCCTCATCAAAACCTTCAACCACTTCATTGTCTATGGTGATGACGGGAATGCCATTTTTACCAAATTTCCTGTATGAATTGTAGTCTTCCTTGCTTTTTTCCACATCCAGATCTGTATATGCAATGCCGTTTTCTTTAAAAAAACTTCTGGCTGCTACGCAATAACCACACCAGCCAGTGCCATACAAGGTGATGACTGGTTGTTGCCTGGCTTGCCCTGCGGCTTTGGCTGCTCTTGCTTCCGTTAGATTTTGCATGGCAATTGCTTCTTGTTTCTTGCTCTCTTTATGACTGAGATAGCTTTGCACACTGACACCAGCAACGATAATCAATGCGATCAGCCACTTCCCGATATTGGGAGAGTTATTTTCGCTTCCCTGACTATTCCTGTTGTTGCGGGCGGTACTTTTGTTATGAGACGTCGGTAAATCACCCGCTTTAATATAAGCAACCTGGCATGAAGGACATTGCCATTCCGGGCATTCGTCAGTTTCCTTGCGTATGTAACTACATTTTGGGCAGATGCGTGTCATGCTGTTTATCTAAAAAAATTTAAAATGCGCAGTGCCTCATCTGAATTGCGAGGCCGAAGGCGGGGCAGGGAAGTGCATATTCCAAATGCGCCTGAATTGCCTTGCAGAACCAAAACCAGATGATTCAGCGATGCGTTCTATTGACCAATCCGTATTGGCCAGGAATTTACTTGCCAATGATAAACGAAGTGAAGTCAGATAGGCTTGTATTGATACTTCAGTATGTTGTTTGAAGACGCGCGTGGCATGGCGACTACTGCTGCAGGCGATGTTTGCCAGCTCAGTTAAATTCCATGGGTGTGCAGGGTTTTTGACCATGGCATCCTGCATTTTATGGACGGCAGGGTGCAGGTGATTGCGGTATTTCAGCCAGGGCGACAATTGCGGGTCATTCCCGGAGCGGCGCGCATATACCACCAGGTTGCGGGCAACCGCGCTGGCTGCCAGTGGCCCGGCCAGGTCATTGATCAGATGCAGCGCCAAGTCTATGCCTGCAGTGACTCCGGCACTGGTGTAGATGCGGCCATCTTCCACAAAGATGCGGTTTTCTTCCACTTTGATAGAACTGTCTATGCTGCTTAGGTCGTGGCAATGATTATGGTGTGTTGTTGCCCTGTGCCCGTTTAACAAGCCAGCGTGGGCCGCCATCAGCGCGCCTGAGCATATACAGACCAGTTTGTGGCTTGGGCGAAAATGTTGTGCCAGCCACGAGATGGCGACTTGTGCATCGGGTAGTGCATAAACTTCATTACCACCTATCAGCCCAGGCAAAACCAGTATGGCATCTGCATCCAGCTCGGCGGGCAAAGCTTGCATGGGGCCTAGCTGCAAACCCACCGATGAGTTGATACTCTGCTGCGGGCTGATAAAACGCATTTCAAAACGAACTTCATCCTGATATCTGTTGGCGAATAAAAGTGCGTCGGCTGGCCCTGCAATATCCAACAGCAGCGTATCAGGCAGCAAGAGAAAGTAAACTTCTTGTATGCGGGGCATGATATTGAAGAAATTCAGGCAAATATTCGGCGCACACCAGTCGCCAGTTTGCTGCCAAAGACATTGATGAGCAGGCCTGCCATTACCGTCGCAGCCCCGAGTAACTGGGTTTGGTTCAATGCTTCATCCAGTAATACCCATGCCGCGCTCAGGCCTACAACAGGCACCATTAAGGTCAGTGGTGCTACCAGGTGCGTAGGCAGGCTGGCCAGGAGCTTGCCCCATAAGGTATAGCCTATCAACGTTGCTGCCACGGCCAGATAAACAATGGTGAGGCCGGATGACAAACTCATATTTTGCAGGCTATGCAGAATGACATCGCCACCTTCAAAAATATAAGAAAGCAGGAAGAATGGCAAGATGGGTACCAGTGCACTCCAGGACACCAGGCTCAGTGCATTTGTCACACCTATTTTTTTATTGATGACATTGCCACTGGCCCAGGAAAATGCTGCGCATAAAGTAAGGGCGAAACCTGCCAGTGTCACCTGACTGGCCGAGCTGCTAATGCTGGCGCTGCCCAGTAGTATCAAACCTGTGCTGGCCACCAGCATCCCCAGCAAATTACTCGGGCGCAGCTTGTCGCCAAAGACGATGGCAGACAAACCTACCGTAAAGAAAGCCTGAGCCTGTAATACCAATGAAGCCAGACCCGCTGGCATGCCGACTGCCATGGCTGAAAACAAAAAGGCAAACTGCCCCAGGCTGATGAACATGGCGTATGCCAGCAATAGTTTGAGTGGCACTTTAGGGCGAGGTAAAAAGAAAATCGCCGGGAAAGCCACCAAAATAAAGCGCAAAGCCCCCATCAGGAAAGGCGGTATGCCTTTCAAGCCTATTTTGATGACTACGAAATTCATCCCCCACAAGAGAATGACGATGGCAGCAATCAAGATATGACGCGGGCTAAGGACAGATTTGGACATGGGGACTTTAATTGAATGTATTAATTTGTTTTAGCGTACACCCTTTTTGTGGATGCAGGATTATTGGGTAGTTTGTTTTCTGGCCTGATAGGACGTGGAACAAAATTTCCGCCACAATTTGGACATACGCCCTGCAGTGGACCATCCACACAATCGGCGCAGAAGGTGCATTCAAACGTGCAGATGCGTGCCTGGGCAGAAGCTGGTGGCAAGTCGCAGTCACAGCGTTCACAATTCGGTCTTAATTCCAGCATGATACATTTCCTTTTTGTTGTGAGTCGATATCATGCAGAATACCAGCTTGAATATATCTTGCCAGTCATGATCGCGACCAGTGGCGGTCAGATCGGGACATTGCTATAGTCCCGTTAGTTCATTCTCAGAGTCTTTATGCCTACCACTTTCACACGTCAGCAATTAATAACCATCGCTACCCGTAAAGAGTACGCACGAAGCCGGCAGTTGGCAAAAGTGAACAAACTGCCCATTGAGCAAAGCTTGTCATTATTGCTGGAGCAAAGCGCAAAGCATGCAGGCCTGCAAGATATATCACAACTGGCTGAGCAGCGCAGCGAGGCAAAAAATGCTGACAATGCCAGAAAACAAGCGCAAAGAGCGGAGAAGCAAGAGCAAAGAAAGAACCAGTTGCACTGGCAATCATCCATGCAAAAAAACGCAAACACATGGCTGGCTTGGTTCGATGGTTCGGCCTTGCCAAATCCGGGTAAGTGCCAGATTGCCTGCGTACTCACATCGCCTGAAGGCCATAGCTTTGAGTATGTACAGAATTTCGAATATGGCGACAGTTGTGATGCGGAGTACAGTGGCTTGTTATTAGCATTGCAGCAAGCGCAACATCATCATGTGCAGTACCTGATCGTGCATGGGGACAGCCAGGTTGTCATCGACGATTTTAATCAGCGGAAAGTAAGCAAGTTGGTCCGTATGTTGGAGTACAGGCAACAGGCGCAACTTTTGGCGACACAATTTAAGCAACTGCAGGTACGCTGGGTGCCGCGCCATAAAAACCAGACTGCAGATGCCCTGACGCAAATGGCTATGCTGTCTAAAGCTTGATTGCCAAAGCCTGTGACAATAGTTCCAGTATGCTGGGTCTTGAATGCTGCAACTTGCTGAGCAAGACCAGTTTGCGCGCATAGACAGGTTTATGTATGCGGGTGATTACGCAATGATGCGCCAGTTTTTCCAGACCCGGCCAGTGCGGCACCAGACTGACACCCACATCATCGGCAACCAGCATGGCTATGGTTTCCAGAGCATCAAGGTCGCACATGGCTTCCAGCTTTAAGTTTTGGTCTTTCAGGTATTTTTCAGCAAATCGTCCGCCCCAGGCATTGGGGTCATAGCGCAGATAGGGGCGGGATTGCAAGGTGGCAGGAATATCACCTTGGAGAGCATATCGTGAAAGCAAAACCAAAGATTCAGTACTGATATTGCGCATTTGCAGGCTTTTGGGCAAATCAAAAGCGGGCGCAACCAGAATTGCTGCATCTATTTCATCATCCAGGACTGCCTGATATAAAGAGCGGGACGTGCCAGGCACTATACCCGGTTTTAAATTGGGTGCGGTCTGCCTCAATTGCCGCAAAACTGTCGGCAACAAGGCTGTCATGGCAGTCGAAATAGCTCCTATCTTGAGAGTGCCAGTCAATCCTTCAGGGTCAATATCGCCTGCCAGTAAAGCCACTTCACTGACTATATGTTTGGCCCGGGGCAATAAATTCAGGCAGGCCTCTGTTGGCCTGGCGGTATGAGCAAGCCTGGAAAGCAGGGGGAAACCTAGTTCTCTTTCCAGAGCCTGTATGCGCTGGCTGATAGCGGCTGCAGTCAGGTTTTCAGCGCGTGCAGCCTCAGCGATGGAGCCATGTTCTATGGTAGCTATCAGGCTTTGTAAATAACGGCTATCCATAAAAATTTCTTTTGAATGTATTAAAAATTATATGCTATCTCTTTTGAATGGGAGGCGCTAGGATTTCACTGTTGCGACATTCTCATTTCAAACAGGAGATTTTAATGAAAGCCTTATTTCACCTCGCCTACCACGTGTGCGATCTGGATGAAGCCAGGCAGTTTTATACTGTCATACTGGGATGTGCAGAGGGGCGCAGTACGGCTACCTGGGTAGATTTTGATTTCTTTGGACATCAGATATCCTTGCATCTTGGTCAGCCATTTGCTACCACCAATACAGGCAGGGTAGGCGATCACATCGTGCCTATGCCGCACTTGGGCGTAATACTTTCCATGCCAGACTGGCAGGCATTTGCAGACCGTTTAATGGCACAGAAAATCAAATTTGTGCTGGAGCCAGCGATACGTTTCGCCGGACAGCCTGGCGAACAAGCCACCATGTTTTTTCTTGACCCTTTTGGTAATCCCATAGAAATCAAGGGTTTTAATCATCTGGATAATGTTTACGACAAATGAAGCCGAATATTATCTCAAATCTCATCCCGTTTTTGGCCGCACCTGGCTATGCCCATACGCAAGCCTGGGTACATGCTCTGCAGATAGCCATGCCTGAAGAACAAATCGTCGCCTTTGATGACATGACTGATGAGGCGAAGGCCACATGCAAAGTTGCCATCGTCGCCAATCCCAATCCGGCAGAGTTGCAGCAATTGCCACAGCTGCAGTGGGTACATAGTGTCTGGGCCGGAGTAGAGCGCCTGGTCGCCGATTTGGGTAAGACTGATCTTAAGATCGTGCGCCTTGTTGACCCGCAACTGGCAAATACCATGGCTGAAGCAGTATTGGCCTGGACCTTGTATCTGCACCGAGATATGCCTGCTTATGCCAGGCAACAGGCGCAAAAAAAATGGCAGCCGCGCGAATACATCGCGGCCAGAGAAAGAACAGTTAGCCTGCTAGGTTTGGGGGCTTTAGGTGAAGCTGCAGCACGGAGTTTGCTGCAGGCAGGATTTACTGTTTGCGGCTGGAGCCGCGGCCCTAAATCTGTCGCCGGTGTCGAATGTTTTAATGGCGAAAATGCATTGCCTGAGATGCTGGCAAAGTCCGATATCCTTGTTTGTTTGCTTCCTTTGACACCAGATACCCGAGGCATCATCAACGCCAGTGTGCTGGCGCAATTACCGCAAGGGGCATCATTGATCAATTTTGCCCGTGGTGCCATCGTCAATGATGATGATTTGCGCGCAAGCCTGGAAAGCGAGCATATTTCTCATGCTGTGCTGGATGTGTTTGATATCGAGCCGTTGCCAGCGTCAGAGTGGCATTGGCAACACCCTCATGTCACAGTATTGCCCCATTGCTCTGCACCTACAGATAGAAAAACTGCATCGGCGATTGTCGCAGAAAACATACGGCGTTATCGCCTCAGTGGTGAGTTGCCACTGACTGTGGATGTTGCCAGAGGCTATTGATAGCATAGGAAGCAAGACTATTCTGGACAGCTTTGCCACGCGACAATATACTGGTTTTCCCCACTGGTTTTTAATTTTGCTCAAGGAGAGCCGCTACCTACTTAGATATTGATCCAGCCTTGCAGTTTCGACGTTCTCAACCATACTTGTACATTCAAGGAGACGCATTATGAAAAAATTTTTCTCGCTGATCTTATTTGCCATTTTTTCTTTGTCGCAGCCAGCACTCTTGCTTGCAGCAGAAAATAGCAGTACCGATCAGGCAAAAGCGATGGTAAAGAAAGCAATAGCTTTTTACAAAGCCAATGGAAAAGAGAAAACTTTTGAAGCGGTGAACGATACTGCAGGCCCCTTCAATGAGCGTGACTTGTATGTTGTTGCTTACGACCTTACAGGCACTGTAGTGGCACATGGTGCCAACAAGAAGTTGATAGGCAAGAATATCATTGACCTCAAAGATTCTGATGGCGTCATGATCATGAAAGAACAGTTGGCGGCTGCAAAGGGCAAGAATGCGGGATGGGTCAATTATAAATGGCCACATCCCCTGACCAAGGAAATGACAGCTAAATCCATGTATAACGAAATTGTGGACGATGTCATGTTTGCTAGTGGTGTGTACAAATAAATCAGCATGTCGTAGACCACGACATGCATATTGTGGAATACCAGGCCATCAACCACGCCACAAATAAAAAAGCTTACAGTACGAATACTGTAAGCTTTTAAGTCAAACTTTGGTCGGGGCGAGAGGATTCGAACCTCCGACCCCGTGCACCCCATGCACGTACGCTACCAGGCTGCGCTACGCCCCGACACTGAGCGAAAGATTATAGTATATCGTGGCGAAATTTGCTATGTTTGACCAGAAACTTCTTAAATGCTTGCCTTGGTGAAAATATTTGTCCGATTTTATTCATTAATTGACTGAAATATTTTCATAATTCAGAAAAAACTGTGAGAATACCAGTCTAGGTCGCCGTATTTTTACGGTGCTTAAAAAACATATCTGAATAAATACAACATGACAATTAAAATCAGTCAGAATTTCGACGCGGGAGCGATCGAAGTCGTCAAGGCGGAACAGGCGGGGGCCATCGATTTAAATTTGCGCAAGGATTCACATGCTGACATCTGGCAATGGTTTCACTTTCGCTTACAGGGTGCACGTGGTCAGGAGACCGTCATGCGTATCCTCAATGCGGGTGATGCTACCTATGCCAAGGGCTGGGAAGGCTATCGCGCAGTAGCAAGTTATGACAGGGTCAACTGGTTCCGTGTCGATACCGAGTTTGACGGCAAGGTCATGACCATACGCCATACACCTGAGCGTGACAGCGTGTATTACGCTTATTTTGAACCTTACACCTGGGAACGTCACCTGGCATTACTGGGCGGGGTAGAGAATTCCTCTGTTGCCCGTGTTGAAGACCTGGGCAATACCGTCGATGGCCGTGACCTGAATCTGATCGTTGTCGGTGACCCAGCGGCTGAAAAGAAAGTCTGGATTATTGCGCGCCAGCATCCAGGTGAAACCATGGCTGAATGGCTGGTTGAAGGCACCTTGAATGCCTTGCTGGACCCATCCAATCCAATCGCACGCAGCATCCTGGAAAAAGCGGTTGTGTATATTGTCCCTAATATGAACCCGGATGGTTCTGTACGCGGCAACCTGCGAACCAATGCAGCCGGTGCCAACCTGAACCGTGAATGGATGACACCTTCGCTGGAAACCAGCCCGGAAGTCTATCACGTCAAGAATAAAATCCATGAAACCGGTTGTGACCTTTTCCTGGATATTCATGGTGATGAAGCCTTACCTTACATCTTTGTGGCTGGCAGCGAAATGCTGGCAGGCTTTAGCGAGAAGCAGATGCAAGAGCAGCAGCATTTTGTGAATAGCTTCTGCCTGGCCAGCCCGGACTTCCAGACCAAATACGGTTATGAAGCATCCAAATACAATGAAGATGTACTGAAACTGGCATCCAAGTATATTGGCCATACTTTCAAATGCGTTGCACTGACTCTGGAATTGCCATTCAAGGACAATGCCAATTTGCCGGATGCAGAAGTGGGCTGGGATGGTTCACGCAGCATCAAGCTGGGTGAAGCAATGTTGCAACCGATTTTGGCTACATTGAGTGCATAATTTCGATATTTATTGATCGGAGTCGTAATGGGCGTAGAAATTGAACGCAAGTTCCTTGTTGTAAATCAGGATTTCAAGCAACAGGGTCAGGGCACATTTCTGCGTCAGGCTTATATTTGTTCTGACCCGGGTCGCATCGTACGGGTGCGCATAGAAGCAGAACGTGCGATGCTGACCATCAAGGGCATGTCAACTGGCATTAGCTGTGGCGAATGGGAATATCCCATTCCACTGGCTGATGCACAAATTTTGCTGGACACAGTCTGCCAGCAACCTCTCATAGAAAAAACACGCTATCGCATTCCTCTTGACGGTTTGATCTGGGAAGTGGATGAATTCATCGGCGATAATCTTGGCCTTATCGTGGCCGAGGTCGAACTGGAATCCGAGCAGCAGCAATTTGACCGCCCGGCCTGGCTGGGTGAAGAAGTCAGTCACGACAGGCGCTACGCAAATGCGAATTTGCTCAAGCATCCCTACAAGAACTGGGCATAATCATGGCCAAACTGATTTTCACCCAGCAACTCAGTCGTTTTACTGAAGTTCCTGAGGTGGAAACCGCGGCTGATAATTTGCGTGACGCGCTGGAAGCAGCATTTCAGGTCAACCCTACTTTACGCGGCTATATCCTGGATGAACAGGGCGATCTGCGTTTTCATGTGGTGGTTTTTATCGACGGCAAGCGCGTTATGCAGCGCAGTGGCTTGCGTAACCCTTTAAGTTCAAATAGCCAGGTCTATGTCTTGCAGGCTCTTTCAGGAGGTTAATGATGAAAGCAATGGTAGCAACCCGCAAGGGTTTATTTGAAATGATCCACATTGATGGCAAGTGGAAGCTGGATCAGATCAGTTTCCTTGGTGAGCCTTTGAGTATGTGTCTGCATGACAAGCGCGATGGCGCTATATATGCGGCATTGAATCTCGGACACTTTGGAGTCAAGTTGCACAGACGCGATGAAGGCCGTGACCACTGGACAGAGATCGCCGTGCCAGCTTACCCTGAGCATGCCAAGACAGATGACGATGTTGAATGGAAGCTGAAGTCTATCTGGTCCATGGAAGCTGGCGGTGGTGATGAGCCTGGCGTATTGTGGGCAGGTACCTTGCCAGGTGGTTTGTTCCGTTCATCAGATCGCGGCAACAGCTGGGAATTAGTGCGCAGTCTGTGGGACAGGGAAGAACGCAAGGAGTGGATGGGCGGCGGTTACGACACGCCAGGTATACATTCGATATGCGTCAATCCGCGCAATTCTCAGCATATCTTGTTGGGTATCTCCTGTGGTGGTGCCTGGAAAACAGAAGATGGCGGCAAGAATTGGGTATTGTCCGCATCCGGTATGCATGCCGCTTATATGCCACCTGATTTGGCAGACAAGCAAAATATCCAGGACCCACATCTGATCGCTCGTAGCAAATTCGCCAGCCATGTTTTATGGTGCCAGCATCACAATGGTATCTGGCGCAGTGAAGATGATGCAGCAAGCTGGCAGCAATTGCATTTGCCTGAAGGTATTCCAGACTTTGGTTTTGCTGTAGCCGCTCACCCTCGCAACCCCGATATTGCCTGGTTTGTTCCCGCGGTGGCTGATCAAAAGCGCGTGCCCCTGCATGGCGCCATGAGTGTTACGCGTACACGGGATGGTGGCAAGACCTTTGAGTCTTTGCGGAATGGTTTGCCACAACAAGATTGCTATGACCTGGTGTATCGCCATGGACTGGCTGTGTCGGAAAATGGCAAGAATCTGTTGATGGCGTCGACTACCGGCAATTTATGGGCGAGTGAGAATGAAGGGGATGACTGGTATCAGATATCAACTAATCTGCCACCGATTTACGCCGTTAAATTTTATTAATCTGGTCCACATGAGTCAATAAGGCCAGAGTATGAACTTTGGCCTTATTGCATTTCACGCAGTGGGTCTTTGTGGAATTCGCTGTGCCGGATCATAGAAGAAAGTTTCTTCAGCTATGCATTCACCTTCCCAGCGCTGATAGGCAAGTTCTTCCATTTGTGTAACACTGCCGTCCAACCACTCGAATCTGAAAATCCAACGGATGACGACATGATCGCCATTCACCAATACCGGATGCACGCAGGTAGATGTTACTGATCTAGCGCGTGACATGACGGCATGTTCGGCAGCCACATGTGCTGCACGGCCTATCCTGGGTTTCGCCTGGTTTTCCTGCATGCTGGAATTTTCGGTATAAAACTCTTCACATGCTGCGGCATGTTCATTTGCTTCTACCTTGGCGATGAATCGTTTTAATGTGTCCTGACTGGGCATGGAGTCGGTTTCGGAAAATAGGGTTTAACAGAACTAATAGGCGCGTGAAATTGATTCTGCTACGCATACCGGTTTATCCTGGCCTTCACGTTCTATCGTCACTTCCCAGGTGAATTGCGCGCCATCCTTGATGTCTTCGATTTCCAGCAGTTTCAAACGTGCGCGTACCCGGCTACCGGCAGGCACAGGGGAGGGGAAGCGAACTTTATTGAGTCCATAATTGACTCCCATTTTGACGTAAGTAAGCTTGATGGCATTGGCAACCAGCATGGGTAGCAAGGACAAAGTCAAAAAGCCATGTGCAATCGGCCCACCAAACGGGGATTCACGTTTGGCTCTTTCTACATCAATGTGTATCCACTGATGGTCGCCAGTTGCATCAGCAAAAGTGTTCACCCTTTCCTGGCTGATTTCTACCCACTCTGACTGAGCAACTTCTTGTCCTATCAAGTCTTTTAATTCAGCAAGGCTATTAAACTCTCTCATCATGTCTCCTTATTGTTTATTTTTACTCTGGACGACGGCCAAACATGCCCATGCCAGTGATCGTACAGACCAGCTTGCCTTCCTGGTTATAGGCTTTCCATAAGGTATTGATGACG